>JAEEGL012448421.1_pt1 | contig 58638 bp, 32 predicted proteins | sample 9134231 | NCBI WGS metagenome assembly JAEEGL01 (sample SAMN16246548, study PRJNA631951) | gut metagenome | biome: gut microbiome; feature: rumen; material: fiber-attached | host: Bos | place: Iran: Karaj | collected 2018-10
CATGGCGGGGCCTTGCATCCCCCGGGAGAATGCTGTATCATTATAAGGTATAGGTATGGATGAAGCGCACTGGATGCGTCCGACGGCCGGGAAGCTGGAGGCGCTCCGGGGATACGAGTCGAATGAAAAAAGCATTGAACGCATATTCGTGCCGCATACAGGCGCGCCGTGCCGAAGGCGATCCCGGCCTTCGGCAGGGTGCGCTTTGCGCTTTTCCGGCGAAAGGAGCGCGGGCATGAGCGAGCCGCTGGGCATCCTGAATCTGGCCATCGGCCTGAGCGGGCTGATGCTATGCCCGCTGGGCATCCTCCAGGTGCTGGCGGGCACCAGGGCCGACAAGCGTATCGTTCGCTATTTCCTGCTGAGCTACAGCACCCTCTTCCTTTTTGCCGGGGCCAATCTGGCGGGGCAGCTCATGCGGGGCCATCCCGGCGTCGGCTACCGCATCGCCCTCTATATGTCGAATTTCTTTGAATTCCTGGCCCCGGTGCTGCTGACCTAAATCGAGACCTCCTACCTCCTCAGCATCATCGACCCCCGGGAGGACCGGGTGGTGATGCGCTCCCTGTTTCTCGCCCTGACCGTGGGGCAGACCATCCTTCTGGTCGTCTCCCAGTTCACCGGCCTCATTTACGTCATCGATGAATCGAATGTCTATCACCGCAGCGGGGCCTATGCGCTGGCCTATGTGCTGCCCCTGGTGATGATCGCCACCGACGCCTATCTGCTGCTCTGCGACCGGAAGAACCTGACGAAAAAGGAGACCGTCGCCTTCACCCTCTATCTCGTCATCCCCGTGGTCTCCATGTTCGTCCAGGTCTTTGTCTACGGCGTCTATTTCATCGTTTTCGCCGCCATCATCGCGGCCCTGGTCAAGTTCGTTTTCATCATCTCCGACCAGACGGAGCGCTATTACCGCCAGGTGGAGGAGAACAACAGCCTCCAGACGGAGATCATGCTGAGCCAGATCAAGCCCCATTTCATTTTCAATACCCTGGGGGCCATCCGCCGCCTCTGCCGCAGCGACCCGGAGGCGCGGGAGGCCATCGGAAAATTCTCCCTCTATCTCCGGGGTAATATGGATTCCCTGTCCCTGCGGGAGCCGGTGGCCTTTACCACGGAGCTGGAGCATACGAAAGCCTATCTGGACCTGGAGCAGCTCCGCTTCGGCGACGAGCTGGCCGTGGTCTACGACCTGGAGACCACGGGCTTCCTTCTGCCCACCCTGACCCTGCAGCCCCTGGTGGAGAACGCGGTGCGCCACGGCGTCCGGGCCAAGGCCAGCGGCGCGGGGACGGTGACCGTCGCCACGCGGGAAAAGCCGGACTGCTATGAGATCAGCGTCAGCGACGACGGGCCCGGCTTCGATCCGGCGGAGAAGCCCGACGACGGGAGGAGCCACATCGGCCTGGAGAATGTGCGCGAGCGCATCCGACGTCTCTGCGGCGGGGATCTGCGGATCGAATCCCGGCCGGGGCAGGGGAGCCGGGTCACCATCGTTTTGCCAAAGGAGAGAGACCATGCGGATATTCGCCATTGACGACGAGCAGGCCACCCTGGACGAGCTGCACGACGCCATCGCCCAGGCGGAGCCCTATGCGGAGATCATGGATTTCCGCCGCGCCGCCGACGCTCTCGCCGCCATCGGGGAGGGCCATGCGCCGGATGTGGTATTTTCGGACATTCAGATGCCCGGTATCGACGGCCTGAGCTTTGCCGTGGAGGTGAAGAAGCAGGTCCCCGGCGTCAAGGTGATCTTTGTCACCGGCTATGAGCAGTATGCCGTGGAGGCCTTCCGCCGCCGCGTGAACGGTTATCTCATGAAGCCGGTGGATGCGGCCATGGTAAGGGAGGAGCTGGACGCCCTGGGTCTGCCCATGCGGGCCGCCGACCCGGAGAAGCTGCTCGTCCGCTGCTTCGGCTGGTTCGATGTGTTCTGGCACAACGAGCCTTTGATCTTCGCCCGGACGCAGACCAAGGAGCTTTTCGCCTACCTTGTCGACCGGGAAGGCGCGGCCTGCACTTCCGGGGAGATCGTCGCCGTCCTCTGGGAGGATCTGGACGCCGTCAAGGACCCGAAGGCCTATCTCCGCGCGCTGACCCAGGACCTTCGGGCGACCCTGGCCTCCATCGGGATGGAGGACGCGCTGATCCGCTCCCGCGGCCAGTGGGCGGTGCGGACGGATAAGCTGGACTGCGACTATTACCGCCTGAAAAACGGGGATCCGGCCGCCATCAACGCCTATAACGGCGAATACATGAAGCAATACTCCTGGGCGGAGATGACCCTCGCCGCCCTCACGTTCGGCAAGCTGTGAGCCTCTCCGCCCGGTGTGCGCCGGGACGGAGAGCTCCGCCGACCCCTTCGTCCCCGCACCCTTCGGTGCGGGTTTTTTAGATTTTCGTAAAAAAACGAAAAAAACTCCGTCAGGCCGCCGAATTTGTAACGTTTGTGTTCGCTTTAGGGTGTAGCATGAACCCGTACAATTAGGAGGCGAATACACTTCGCCCCTACTTAGACAATCGAACGATTCTCTTGGAAAGGAGGAAACGGAATGTTTGACCAAGTTGCATCCCCGATCATCGGTCTCATCAATGCGCTCCTGGGTCCCCTGCTGGGCATCGTCGGCGCTGCCGGCGCTATCTTCTGCGTGATCCTGGGCGTCAAGTTCGCGAAGGCGGAGGAGCAGCAGGACCGGGAGAAGGCGAAGCAGGCGCTGAAGAACGCCATCATCGGCTTCGTGCTTATTTTCGTTCTGCTTCTGGCTCTGAAGATCCTGATGCCGAACATGATCGAATGGGTCAACAAGAATGCCGGCAACCAGCAGATCATCAATCCCAACAGCGTTGTCACGGCGACTCCTGCGCAATGAGGATCGGTCCATGAGCTCCTTCCCGCCCCGCTCTCCGGAGCCGGGCGGGAAGGCGGACCGTTCCGGTCAGCCGGGCGGACGCGAACGACCGTCCGCCCGGACCACGGCCCGCAGGCTCCTGCGGACCCTGATCCGAGAGCGCGAGGGACCCTCGCGCTCTCGGATGAGAAGAAGAGCGAAAGACCCCTCGTCCGTTGCCTGACTTGCGGAGACTGCGGATGCTGCCTTCCTCCGGGAAAGACAGCATGACACCCTCACCGCAGCAGCGGCGACACACACCATACGGAGGCAAACGCAATGGCAAAGCAGAGAGCTCTCACCCCCGCCGAACAGGAAGCCGAGCGCAAAAGACAGGAAGCGGCCTGGTGGAACAAGGTCATCACCTACTATCTCAATCAGATGTACCACCGGGAGGTGGAGCGTGAGATTGAGAAATACAGGACCGAGCCCCTGCTCATCTCCACCGTCGCGGGGTATTTCAAAGAACAGAGCAAGCTGCGCAAGCTGATGGAGAGCGAGCCTGGCAAGCTCAGCGCCATGCAGATCCTGGCGGATATGAGCGTGTATCAGGAGGAGAACAGCGCCTTCACCAGGCTGCTGAAGGACATCAAGGAAAACGGGCAGGATGAAGCGAAGATCACCGCTTCCCTCAACCGCTGCGCGGAGGAGGCCCCCAAGGAGGTCCTGAACCGGGAGCGGAGGCGCAGCGAGCGCAAGAAGCGGGAGCAGCTGGAGCAGCGGGAAGAACCGCAGGACCCGGATGCCCGCAGGGAGGTCGAGCTGCGCAACCGCCGGAGGGCGGAGCTGGACGCCCGGGAAGAGCGGCGGCTGAATTATGAAATGACCTTCCTCCGCTCCATCATGGAGCCGGAGCGCTACCGGCAGCTCTGCGCCGCCCTTTCCAAGGAGGGTCGGCGGGTGGACCCCATGAAGGATTTCCTTTTCATCGCCGCCCGGGACCGGGAGCGCAGCGGCCCCTCCTATGAGGAATACACGGCCATGCATAAGGTGGACCCGGTGGAGCGCAACGGGCAGCTGGCCAACATGGATGAGATCGTCACCTCGGCAGCCTACATGCTGGCGGCCTTCGAGCAGAAGGACGAGCCGGATTTCGACGCGAAGGCGGCGGACGCCCGGGCCATGGAGCTGTCCGGCTCCAAGGGCTTCCGGGCCTATGTGGGCAGCCACCCCGGCAGCCTCCTGGCCGCGGCGCGGAACACGGGGATCGCCGCCACCCACCGGGAGATGACCGCCCTGGAGGATTCCATCCGGAAGCGGGACGGGGTGCTGGCCTCCGTGGCTGAAGCCATGCAGCGCTCCTCCAGCGGCAAGACGGCGTCCTACCACCAGGTCATGAACGCCATCAAGCGCTTCGCCGCTTCCCCCGACGATCCCCCGGAGCAGGCGCGCAACGACCTCAGCATGAAGCTGGCCCAGTATGTTATGACCGAGGGGAACCCCGCGAGCCCCCATTACAAGAAGGAAGACGCCATGCTGGCGGCCCGGGCCATGAAGGCTCTGCTGCCCAAGCGGGATTTTGAAGCCTTCCTGTCCACGGCCAACCTGGGCCGGATGCAGGATCAGCTTCTTCGCTCCGAGGAGCTGGAGGGCCCCGTCCCCCGGGCAGAGGAGCGGCAGGCCCCGGTACAGGAGGGCCCCGTGCTGGAGAGGGAGAGGAACGACTGATGAAATTGAAACGCATCCTGCGCCGCGCTGCGGCGCTAGTGCTGACGGCCTCGGCTCTGGCGGGCCCCCTGGCCGTCCCCGCCTCCAAAACCTCGGCGGATACGGAGTTCGACGTGGAAGGCACCGCCTTCACCGAGCCCAGCTATGACACCGCCCTGATGTATTTCTGGCATGAGGGCCTGCCCACCGTCACCAAGGACAAGCAGGGCAACTATATCCGTTACCCGGTGCTGATTTGCTGGAAGGACCAGTATTTCCTCTGTGCAGACGAAAACTTCAGGAACGAACTCAACGAGACCCACAAAATGCAGGGAAAAAAGAACGACAACTACGTGTGGTGTGATGGCTTTGAAGGCTTTGGGTATGTCGGTTCGAACGACTACAGTCACACCGACTTCGATCGGGTCTGGGGCAGCTGCGACTATTACATGCGCTATCTCTATGATACGAAGGAGAGCTCCCTCCTTTCCAAGCTGGGCGTGGACCTCACCTCCCTCATGACCCTGGGGGAGTCGGTGAGCTTGCAGACCGGGGCCAAGCTGCCCTACCTGGTGGCCACCAGCCCGGAGACAAACCAGTATGCCATCGGCCTTGACGAAGGGGTCTTCGGGAAGGACTACTGGCTGGTGGGCCAGGCCAAGCTCTGGGAGTGGGTCGATACAGAAGGCTTGATTTTCAAGCAAGACAGCATGATGAAAGGCGACGTGCAGTGGTGCATGGACTACCAGTACTGGAAGGCGGATGAGTTCTGCGATAAGAACTATACCTATAATAGCGTCCGTTGGATGTACGACGTGGATCAACACAAGAGCTATGACTACTCGGAGGGGCCGGACCAGCACTACTGGACCATCAAGATGGACTCCAACGGGCTATACCACTTCTGGACCATGGGTGAGAACAACATCGTGTCATGGGGGCGGATCTCCGCATCCCAGGGCAAAGCGAAAAACCGGCAGCGGCTGCGGGACTGGTACCACGCCAACGACGTGGGGCGCATGAGCATTTATTACAAAGACGCCAGGATCGGCGTGAACGGGGAAACGGTAAAATACAAGAACTGGAACGACCGCAAGAACACGGTGGATAACACCGACGGCTACAAAGTCTACTATGCGGACCCCAACATCGTCAGCTTCCACCGGCAGAGCTTCGAGGTGGTCAGCGGCCAGGTGGTCAACCTGGACGGACCCCGGGTCATCGACAACCAGTGTACGATCACCGTCCATGACGGGGGCGTCCTGGCCTGCAACGGCTGGGTCATCAACAACGGGCAGATTCTGGTGGAGCCCGGCGGCATGCTGATCCTGACGGATCGGGAGACCGCCACCGGCGACTATCAGTATGGCGCCATCACCAGCCTGGGCGCGGATCCCAACTCCGGCTCCGGCCGCATCGCCTGCGACGGCATCATCATCGTCAACAAGGACTGCAAGCTCACCTGCGCGGGGGTCTACGGGCTCGAACTGGGGGAGGGGGCCCAGGTGGTGAACTACGGTCAGATCATCACGGAGAACCTGGAGGTCTACGGCGACCATACCATCGAAAACCGGGGGGACAGCAGCTCCGTCTTCGCCGGCTGGGGCGTCACCGATTCCGGCTATGCCCTCACCCGCTCAAAGATCACGGGCGGGACCTACAATGCCAAGGGTACCCTGCAGGATGTGAGCCTGGTGTCCGTCGCCAGAAACGCCGTTTACGGAGAGGGGGCCTTGCGCTTCTATCTCAACGGCTCGAATTCCGTCTACTATACGGAGAACGCGAATAGAAAGGGCTATGTCTCCGGCTTCGTCGCCAAGATCGAGGGCACCAGCTATGTGGATGACTCTTCGGAGCTTCCCGCCAATATCCCCATCTACTATGACGAGCGCTATAAGGTTGCTTTCATCATGGTGGATGGCGTCATCTATCACCATGACAACATCTTGTACTACTGGGTGAACGTGGAGGATGGGAACCACGAGAAATTCCACAACTACCGGATGCCCTCCGCCGTGGAGGAGTATATTCCCGGCGAGCTGCCCGACGGCTATCCCCTCAGCGACGGCCGCATCGTAGGCCAGGAGGTCAATGAAGATCTGTACTATGACCATCAGGCCCACCTGTACTGGTTCGTTGCGGACTTGTGCGTCTACTACTATGAGCCAGCTTTGAATGCCTATATCCATGTGGAGGACAGCACCTCCTATTTCCGTTATCCGGAGGAGCTGGCCCCGCCGCCCACCTACAATGACATACAAACCATGCCCGGTGAGATGATTAAGTCGATGCCCTTGAATACCCTGACCTATCAGGAGGGCATGCAGGAGATCCCGGCAAGCGATGTGAAGCCGAAGGTTTGGAAGGACGACGCCGGATTCTATATCATTGTCGCCGGTTATCGGCTGGATTGGTCCGCAGAGCACCAGATGTTCGTTCCCCTGGAAGGCTCCATGCCGAACGAAGAAAGGCTTGATGAGGAAGGCAACCTCCGGGGTATCCCTGCGGATATGGTGAATCTCAACGGCAATGATCTGAGCGATCCCAACGCCAAGCCCAAGGTCCAGAAGGACGGAGACAGGTATTATGTCAATATCACCTCCGGAGATTATCCGGGCCGGTACTATTGGTATTCCAGCGTGCAGGCCTTCGTCAACGGAGACCCCTATTATAATTATGCGGGTGAGTTGATCAATAAGGACCAGGTGGACCTCAACGGCTACACTCTGCCCTGACCCGGCAGCGGCGGGGGAAGGCTGAGAAGGCCGCTTGCCTCCCCTCCGGGGGAGGCGCTCCGAAGGGGCGGAGAGGTTAATCCCCGCCCCGGCGGAAACCCAAAGCGCAACGCAAACAAGGAAAGGAGCATGCAGCATGAAACACAGGATCATCAGCCTGGCGCTGGCTTTGCTGGCGCTGCTCATGCTGACCCTCCCCGCCCTGGCGGCGGACACGGGCTATACGGGCGTCATCAACCCGGAGACCGGGGAACCCTATGACGAGCAGACCCCGGAGAGCTACGGGGACCGCACAGCGCTGACAAACAGCATGTATTTCGACTGGTCCACCCATGACTATGTCTACCCCATTTCCGATGCCCTTGGAGAGGTCCACGTCAGCGCTGCCGACGGCATGGTGCTGAACACACCGGTCTATATCCGGACGTCGGCCGAGGCCTCCGTGATGGTCTACTATAACGGAAGCGAATACACCGGCAGCTTCAGCAGCTGCTCCGCGGCGGGGGAATACCTGGTCTCCGCCGTGATTGACGGCCAGCCGAAGCGGCTCATGTGCTTTACGCTTGTGGGCAAGACCTCCAATCTGGTGCATGATTTCGTGGTGCCCGACGGCTTCTATATCCTGGAAGCCACGCGGGACGGAGAGAGCATCTATGAGGACCGCTACAGTGTGGACATGGAGCCCGAGGGAGTTTATTACATCGAATATGAGTGTTCCTCCACCAACCTTGTCTACCAGCTGGAGACCACCGTGGACCGGACGCCGCCGAGCCTCGTTTTCCAGGGAAAGCTGGACAGTCAGGGCCGCGTCCGCAGCAAGCTGGAGTTCAGCGGCCTGGAGGCCGGCGACAGAATCTATCTGGAGCGCTCCGGCGAGGCTGTGGTCCCGGAGCTGAACAGCGACGGAACGGGGACCGTCTATGATCCCGGAAACTATCGGATGATCGTCATGGACTCTGCGGGGAACAGCGTGCAGTATGACTTCATCATCCTGCAATATTTCGATCTGCAGAGCTGGATGTTCTTCCTCCTGGTCGTCCTCGTCGTCTGTGCGGTGGCGGCATACATCATCCTCCAGCGCAAACGTCTGAAGATCGGCTGATACAAGCGGCAGGGGAGCGGCCCCGGCACCATCGGATGGAAGGAAGTGAACGTAGTTGCTGGACGGAATCGTAAACGGTATAAGAGATGTCATCGGCGACGGTATCACCAGTCTGCTGGAAAGTATCCTCAAACTGCTGGTATTCCGGTTGTTTTATTATCTCGAAAAGGCGCTCTGCTGGATTGTCGGCATTCTCATGGAGCTGTTCGAGGTGTTCGCGGGTCTGGAGCCCGTCACATACAACGGCCGCGAGGATTACCTGATCAACGTCTTCTTCTCCAATAAAGCCATCAGCAACATCTACTGGGGCATGGCCGTCATCGGCATTGCTCTGATTTTCGTGTTTGCCGGTTGGGCAGTCATTCGCAAGATGTTCGACAGCGAGGGCAAGCAGCAGCAGTCCATGGGTCAGATCATCTGGGGGGCCGTCAAGAGCCTCTTCCTCATCCTCGGCCTGACCCTGGTGGTGAACGTGGTCATTTACGCCACCAGCGTCCTCATGCGCCAGGTGGACTACATCTTCAACAACGCCTACCATCTGGACCAACCGATGGAGCGGGAATTCACCGACGAGGAATATGCCGCCATGGGCCGCATCCTTGCCACCATCGGAAACTATTCCATGATCTCCACTGCCAACAACCGCTACAACATCAATCTATGCTTCAACGACATCCGCTCGGATATGCTCTTTCTCCAGGATCAGGGGGTCTTCCGCTATTCTTATTATAAGAAGGAAGGGGACAAGGTAATCGAATCCTGGCAGTCGGTGATAGCGAAGATTGCCAAAAGCGCCGACCTTACCAGGGACCTGAAGGTCGACGTATACAAAGACAGCGTGGCCACCGCCATCACCTACGCCATGGATTATCTGAACAACAACGCCCATCCCCTCCCCCTGGAACGCATCGAGGCCTCCTATACCGTGACGGAGCGGGCTCATCTGGACCGCATGATCTTCCTCATGGGCACCTTCCGCGCCGCGAAGAACGACGATTTCAACGAGCATGCAGCCTTCGACGACGCTCTCCGCGGCCCCTATTTCTATGAACAGGATCGAAGCATCTACAGCTACGATCAGGTGGACGAGGACTTCGATATCGGCTTTAAGACGGACTATATCCTGGTCTGGTTCGGTGCCGTGGCCATCATTGCCAATTTGGTTATCATCATCCTCAACTGCGTGGCCCGCATCTTCAACCTCATGCTGCTGTATATCATCGCGCCTCCTTTCATCGCCGCCACTCCCCTGGACAACGGCGGCAAATTCAAGCAGTGGACGACAGCCTTCATCATCCAGTCCCTCAGCGTGTTCGGAACGGTGATAGCCATGCAGCTGCTGCTCATTTACCTGCCTATCGTCACCAGCCCCGAGCTGGTCCTCTTCAAGGATAGGCCTCTGATGAACGCTCTCGCCCAGTTCATGCTGGTCTACGGCGGCATTGAGGCGGCAAAGAAGGCCGGCAGCCTGGTGACCGGCATCCTGGCGGACCAGGCCGGAATGGAGGCCATCCGCTCCGGCGATATGAGCGGCGCGGCCAGCCGCATGATCAACACGGCCACCAGCGCGGGCAAAGCCACCCTTGGCGCAGCCATGGGCGTGGCGGGCTTCGCCCTCAAGCCCGTGACCAATACGGTCAGCCGGCCCTTCAAGGCAGCGGCTGACTGGTGGAGGAAGCTGGGCACAGGCGGCCAGCAGCAGCGGGCGGAAAAGGCCATGAAGGATGAGATCGCCAAGAACAAGGCCATCGAGAAGTTCAAAAACTCGGGCCATCCGGACGCCAAGTATCTCAGCGGCGGCGGCAGCGGCAACGGCAGCGATAAGCCCTCATCCCAGCCCGAGACGTCGCAGCCCTCCCCAAACAGCGAAGGCACGCCGAAGCCGCCCCCGCCGGTACCCCGCGGAGATCCCCACAAGGCAGGCCAGAGCTTCGATTCCAATGACGCCGGTCGTCCCGCACCGAAAAAGGGCGGCGAGATGGACAACCTCCGGCGGAGAGCCGGCTTCGACCGGCAGCCCGGAGCCGCTGCGCCTACCCGGGATTCCACCGCCACCAGCAACCGTCCTTCTCTGGACGCACCGCCAAGGCAGGCTCCCGGCCCCCAGGGCGGAGGCCCCCAGGGCGGAGGCCCCCAGGGCGGAGGCCCCCAGGGCGGAGGTCCCCAGGGCGGAGGTCCCCAGGGCAGAGGTCCCCAGGGCGGAGGCCCCCAGGGCGGAGGCCCCCAGGGCAGAGGCCCCCAGGGCAGAGGCCCCCAAGGCAGAGGCCCCCAGGGCGGCGTCGGAGGTGGCCCGCGTGGCGGCGCTGAAGGCGGTCCGCAAGGCGATGGGGCCGACCCGCAGCGCAGGCGGGCAGTGTCCCAAAGCAATGCCCGCGTAGGCAATGACGGCAACGCACTCGGGAGAAACAATGACGCGCCAAGGGGAAACAATTATAATCGTTTGGAAGCCAACGCACAGATAGGTAACAATAATGCGCAGATAAGGAACAATGATGCGCAGATCAATAATGCACAGAGGGGTAATAACGGCCTCAATGAGCAAAACCGGAATATCCGGAATCAGCAAGATAATGCGCCTGAAATCAGGAACAACGCGCTTAAGGGAAACCGCCAGGGCAATGAACAACCGGGCGACGGCAGGCGGAACCGCTTTGACGGGTCTCGGAATAACCGCGCGAACAACAGCGGCGTCGCTCCGCAGCGCCAGCCGACGCAGAACCAGAACAATCTCCGTCGGGGGAACAACAATGAGCTCCGGGGGAACAACAACAACGAGCTCCGGGGGAACAACGGGCTCTATGAGCGAAACCTGAACAATTTGAATCAGCAAAACAACGGGCCCGACAGGAGACAGGACAACCCGCGGGAGCAAAACCAGCACGGCAATGATCAGCGCAACGACCGGTTTGACAACAACCCTCGGGATGAGGTCAGGCAGAACGATGTTCGGCGTGACAACGACAGACAGGAGCAATTTGACCAGCCTCGCAACGAGCAGGTGAATAACCTCCGGCGTGTGGATCCGCGGGGTGATATCAACAATGCACGAAACAATAGGAATAATGTGCAGAATAATGCCAACAACGTAAGGTACAACAATGCAGGGGTCAACAACCGAAACAATGCGAATGAAAACAACCGGCTGCGTATGGATGCGATGCTGCCGAAGATGCCCCCGCGTCCCCGGCCCAGAGGCCAAAGCCTTCCGAGCAACCAGCGAAAAAAAGATGAGTGACCGTCCCAGCCGCTTCGATAGGCCGTCCGAAGGATGACAAAGGACTGAGACAACATGAGTGTCCCTGCCTTTCCCCGGAGGAAGACGCCCCGAGGGGGGAGTGGGAGGATGCTCTTCCCGTCGAGCCCCGACTGTTCCAATCATGAGGAAGTGAAGCTATGCGACTGATACCCGGCAGAACTAAGGTAAGTGTTGAGCTGTTCCGCGGCGTAACGCTGGGGGATATCATCGTCTGCGGTGTGGCCATGGCCATGCTGATCCTCGTGCTGGTGTCCAACCTGCCCTGGAAGCTCGGCATCTGCATCGCCATCGCCATTGTGGTCGCGATGCTGCTGCTGCGGCTGGACGAGCAGCCCAACTACGTTTACCTTCTCCACATACTGAGCTTTTTCGGCTACCGCAGGCGTTTTGCCCGCACCATGAATGACAAAATGCTCATCGAAGCCGGAGAGGGCACGCTGAAATCCGTCGCTTTCGACGTTATTTTCAAGGAGCGGCCGGAATCCTCGGAGAACAGCAAGGAGGAAAAGCGCCTCGCCAAGGCGGAGAAAAAGGCCATGCGCCTGGACCGGACAGCGGGGAAAAAGGCTCCGGAAAGGGAGCGCCGCAGGGAAGAGCGGATGCTGAACAGCCGGAAGACGCCGGAGGAAGTCAAGCAGGCTATTCTGGAGCGACGCGAGGCACGCAGGCACGCCGAGCTTCTGGAATCCATCGGCGCGGTGGTCGCCGAGGACGAAGGCACGCCCATGAGCGCCAGGGAGCGCAAGCGCGTCCGCAAAGAGGAGGACCGCATCCTCAAGAGCAAGGACGCCAGCGACGAAGCGAAGGAGGAAATCCGCAAGCGCAGGGCTGAGGCTTCTGCGGAGGCCATGCGGAAAAAGGCAGAGGAGAAGGATGCCGCAGCCAACCGCCGTCCCATGAACGAGATCATTGCCGTCACCGGCATCAGGGACGGCTACATTGAATATCTGAATCGCTCCTACTACGGGGCGGTGCTGGAAATCGACCCGGTGGAGTTCCGCTTCTTCAGCGAACATCGCCGCGCCAATTCCATCGAGAACTGCCTGGGACGCATCCTCCGCTCCATCCATGCCGGCTACAGCGCCAACATCGTCAAGCTGGAGCGCCCCATCATTTACGACCGCTACCGGGAGCGGGAATACGACAAGCTGGATGACCTGCGCATCAGTTATGAAAACGGCGTACTGACCGAGGAAGAGCTGCAGTCCCGTGTGGAAATCGAATACGACCGAATCGAGGAGTTGGACGGCTTCTGTGAGAACAACAAGGTCATCTCCCCCTTCTACTACCTCGTCCTTTTCGAGAGCGACAAGCGGCAGCTGGAGCTGCAGATTCACGACGCAGAGCAGCTGCTGCGCAACGGAGAGCTGACGGTCCGCCGCCTGGACGACAGGGACCTCGCCATCTTCCTGAAATACACCAATCAAATCGACTTTGACGAAGGGGAGGCGGAGAGAATCCGCCCCGAGGATCTCTATCTCTGGGCGCAGCCGGAAACCGTGGACATCAAGGTGCGCCGGGTGGAGGTCAACCATATTGTCACCCATAATTTCCGGGTGGTGAACTATCCCACCACCGTGGGCGACGCCTGGCTGGCCGGGGTCATGAGCATCCCGGGCACCAAGGTGGTGGTCAAATGCCGCCCCATGGACCGTGCAAAGGCCATCCACAATATCGACCGCTCCCTCCAGGAACTGCGCGGTCAGTGGAGCGCCACCAGCGTGGACTCCCGCCGGCTGGAAATCGAGACCCATCTGGAGACCCTTCAGGAGCTTCTGACCACCCTGCAGAGCGACAGCGAAGTGCTGCTGGAATGCAACATCTATATCACCGCTTATGACATTGTCTCCACGCGGAATAACCCCCGCATCCCCCAGCCCCCCGTCAGCGAGCTGCCCACGGTCAACGAGATGAAGAAGAACCTGCGGCGGAGCTGGCAGGAGAGCGGATTCCGGCTGAACAACATGGAGTTCGATCAGGTCCAGGCCTTCATCGGCGCCCAAATCAGCGCCCTGGACCCCCTGGCCAAGGATGGGCGGGGCGTTCCCAGCAATACCGTCGCTGCCTGCTTCCCCTGGATTTTCGCCCATATCTCCGACGAGGGCGGTGTGAAGCTGGGCGAGAGCGACGGCATCCCCGTGTTCATCGACTTCTTCCGTCGGGACAGCGAGCGGGTCAACTCCAATCTGGTCATCGTGGGCAAATCCGGTTCCGGCAAATCCTATGCCACCAAGTCCCTCTTGGCCAACCTGGCCGCCGAAGATGCCAAGATTTTCATCCTGGACCCTGAAAACGAATACTCTGAGCTGGCGGCCAACCTCCACGGCCAGATCATCAACGTGGGCAACGCCCGCTACGGCCGACTCAACCCCTTCCATATCATCACTGCCCTGGATGACGACGAGGCCGGAGAGAATGGCCCCAGCGGCAGTTATGCCACCCACCTGCAGTTCCTGGAGGAGTTCTTCCGCCAAATCATGCCCGACTGCGAGAGCGACGCCCTGGAATACCTGAATACCCTGGTGGACCATATGTATCTTACCCGGGACATCACGTCGGAGACGGACCTGAGCCGGCTGCGCCCGGAGGATTACCCCATCTTCGACGACCTCTACGACCAGGTGCTGCAGGAGTTCCAGAGCAGCGACAATCCCTTCACCAGAGACCTGCTGCGCTCCCTGATGAATTACATCGCCAAGTTCTCCAGCGGCGGGCGCAACGCCAATATATGGAACGGACCCAGCACGGTCACCACCGACGAGAACTTCACGGTGTTCAACTTCCAGAGCATGCTGGCCAACCGCAACACCACCATTTCCAACGCCCAGATGCTCCTGGTGCTGAAGTACATCGACAATGAGATTATCAAGAACCGGGATTACAATACGAAGTACCGGACCAAGCGGAAGATTGTGGTGGTCATCGACGAGGCCCACGTTTTCATAGACTCGAAATACCCCATCGCACTGGACTTTATGTTCCAGCTGGCAAAGCGCATCCGGAAATACAACGGCATGCAGATTGTCATCACCCAGAACATCAAGGACTTCGTGGGCTCCGAGGAGCTGGCGCGGAAATCCACCGCCATCATCAACGCCTGCCAATACAGCTTCATCTTCGCCCTGGCGCCCAACGACATCCAGGACCTGGTTAAGCTCTATGAGAACGCAGGCGGCATCAACGAAAGTGAGCAGGAGCAGATTGTACAGGCCCCCAGAGGCCAGGCCTTCGCCATCATGAGCCCCACATCACGCAGCACTTTCCAGGTCGATACCGCTGAGGGCATCACGGAGATGTTCGAGGAGCGGGAATACCAGAGCCGCTATTTTATCGGAGAGCAGGGTGCGGAATACTGGGAGGATTTCGTGGCGGAGAGCCGGGAGCTGCATGAGGAGAACTCTGCGGGACGCCGCAGCCAGGAGCTCCTGACCGACGGGGAGAACGACGATAATGGCTCCCGCGTGATCCTGAACGTCTACGAGGAGGATGAATACGCCGCCTTCGAGGAGCAGGAAGCGGATTCTGCCGGCGTCACCTTCACCGTTCGGGACGAGGACGAGGAGGAAGCACCCTACGAGACGGACAGCGCTTCCCGCGCCACTCCCGGCGGCATTTCCCTGGACCGCATCGGAGACGAGGCCGTCTTCGGGAAGATCGCCTCCGCCCTGAGCCGCATGGCGGACGCCGCAGAGCGGGGCGGTGCCGCAGCCATTCCCATTCCGGCTTATACCGCCCCGGAGGACAGCGCTGCGGCTGTGCCTGAGGATGCCGTGACCGCCGCTATGGAAGCGCGGCTGCGGGAGATGGACGAGCGCCTCCGCAGCCTCCAGGCGGAGAACGAACGCCTGCGCACAGGCGCGTCCGCAGCTGAGCCGGCAATCCCTGCGCCTGCCTTTGCAGAAGAGCTTTCCTATGAGGAGCCGGAGACGGAGGAGCTGGGCCCCTTCGACGGTCTGGATGACGACGCCTATCCCGAGGAGGAGGACGGCGAGCTGGTCGCGCTCTTCCAGGAAACGGCGGACTACGGGCAGGACGAGGAAGAGCCGGACTTCGATCTCGACCTCGAAGACGAGGATTACGACGAGGACGAAGACGAGGATTATGACGAGGACGAAGACGAGGATTACGGCGAGGACGAGGAAGACGAAGATTCCAGCGAGGAGGAAGACGAGGAATCCTCCGACGACGACAGCGATTTTATGAGCGCCTTCTGCTCCTTCGCCGCCAGCCTTATGAACATGACCGCCTTCGAGCGCATGCGCGCCAACGGCAAGGAAGTCATGACCATTACCTTCGAGGATCTGACCGCGGAGGTAAAAGCCCAGGCCGAACAAAGACGCCGAGAACGGGAACGCGCAGTCTTCGGCGAGGATTAAAGGAGCGTGAACAGATGAGGATAAAAATCGCCAGACGCTTAGCCCTCCTGCGCCGTTTCTGCGCTTTCGCGCTCATCCTTATGCTGAGCCTGCAGCTGATGCCGGGCATCGCCCTGGCTGATGACGATGGCGACGGCGACGACGGTGGCGGCAGCTCCGGCAGCTCCGACTGGAAGACCCTGGATAACACCGGCAAACCGGCTTCCTCCGGGAAGGCTGTGACCAATACCTATATCTTTGAAGTCAGCTGCGGCACCCGCCAGGGCGGCGGCACAGCCGACAACGTGCTGTATTTCATCATCAGCTATACCTCCAAGGACAGGCAGAAGCGCACCGTTGTGCTGGCCCCTCATGAGGATGCCCTTACCGATGGATTTGCCGAGGCTGAGGCCCAGGGCAACCGGGATCAGCGGCGGGCCGATGTGAAGGAGTACTTCGGCTACTCCACGGCGGATCTGAAAACCAAAGCCGCCCTGGGGAGCCTGGCCACAGACCAGTATATGTTCACCACCCCCGATGCCATCGACAGCATTGACCAGGTCCAGGTTTTCGGTCGGCGCGACGAGGACCACGGGAACTGGTCCTGCCAGGGCATGCGCATCTATCGGGTGGACACCCTCTACGGCCTGGAGATGGTGGGCTGGTATTCCGACCAGGGATACATCGACTTCGACGGCGCACTGATCTGCCGGGTGGAAATGCCCGCAGGCGGAGTCGTTTTCCGCTGGACCGGAAAAGCCGGTATGTATACCCTCACCCCCGGCACCGCCAACGGAAGGGTAGTCAACACCGACGGAATCAATCATCCCTCCCAGCGGTCCAGCCGGGTGGTGTTCCGCATCGACCTCGCGGATGTGGCCGGCGCGGGCTTCGAGTCCCTGGCCGGCAACTACGAGGCGGGCGACCGCACGAAGATCAGCGATTTGAAATTCTGTGAGGCGGCGGCACTGGTCATCCGCTATAAAGACACTTACGGCTGCATACGGGAGATCAGCGTCGGCGTGGTCGTCAACACCCTGGGGCAGATCATGGAAGTCCTGGGAGATGTGGAAATCGCGGAATTCGCCCAGCAGGGGGACAGCCTGGCCATTCCGCTCATGCTGCCGTACTTTGAGAGCCTGGCGAGCGTGAACGTCATCCTGGGGGAGAAAGAGGCTGCGGAAGCGGCCCACCTCATCACCGGGACCATCGTGACCAGGGATTTGGCCTATACCCCCGTGGCAGACGGCGTGTATACCATTTCGCCGGCAAGCGATTCCTCGAGACTGATGAGCTTGAGCAGTTCCCCCATGGCCGGCGTGAGCGTAGTCTCCAGCGCGGAAAGCAGCCCCGGTCTGCAGCGATGGAAGCTGAAAGACGCGGGAGGCGGGTATTTCTTCATCATGCCCGCTGGCAGCGAAACCCTGGTCATGGACGCCGCTGGCCGTACTGCTGTGAACAACACGAATATCGCGATCTATAACCACAATGTCACCACTGGTGACACAAACCAGAAGTGGAAGCTGATAGAGGCGCGGGACGGTTATTACAGCATCGTTTCCGCTTTGGACAACGGTCAGTGCGTGGACGACTCGGGTTCTAACCATAATGTCCGCATGTGGAAGTCTTATGGAAACAACAATCAGATTTGGCGGTTCTCCAACGTCCGCACCAACGTCGGCATTGAACGGACCCTGGTGCCGGACGACTCCGTGCTGAGCGACCCCCTCCGTTCCGCCCGCGTCGCCAAGAGTGAGACCGACGACATCAGCTATCTCTGCTTCGCCGCCTATCGGGAAGTGACCGCCCAGGTCTGCATAGAGGGGGCCACCCTGCGCACCCGCTTCATTATGGGTTCTCCCATCCAGCACGCCACAGCCACTTCGACGGAGGGCATCGCCATACAGCCTGCCCAGCTCACCGGGCTGCCCATTCGAAACTATGAGACGGGCGCAGCCCTGACGCCCAAGGACCGGATGGAGCGATACTTGGTCACCATGTCCACGGATAACGTGCCCAACGCCGGCACCACGGCGGATATCTATCTTCAGTTCACCTACATCAGCGTCAAGGGCAAGGAACTGAAAAGCTCGGAATACCGGGTCCGGGATTATGTGAAGGAATTCTACGGCGAGTGGCCCGGCAACAAGGAGGATTTCGCCTACAATTATGGGCTCCGTGACGGGGGCACCGTCAAGTTTATCATCCCCCTCCAGGGCGTCGAGAAATTCGAAAGCGTGTCCGTCCGCCTTGTCGGCGAAGATGAATGGCAGTTCACCGGCATCGAGCTGGCCTTTGTGAAGCCCAGTGATACGAAGACCGGGGAGCGGTCCATCTCCCCTCGGCTGGCAGACTGGAAGGAGATTGCCATAACAGGCCTGAACAACCACCCCCAGGGCTTGTTCAGCCACCTCTACTATACCCGTCAGGTGGATACCGAAGAACCCTGCCTCACCATCGGCACGGTGTATGAGGAGGACGAGGAGCGTCCCGACCCCAATGACGACGGGACCGGCAGCGCCGACCCCGACAATCCTGATTACGACGGCTCCAATCCGGACGGGTCTGATCCGGACGGGTCTGATCCGGGCGGCTCCAATCCAAATAAAAAAAAGGATAAGTGGACGCCCGGCACTCTGGTTCAGGATGACGGCGAGACCTATATCTTCGACGGCGAGACCCAGGACGTCACCAAAAAGGAAGACGTACCCTGGGATAAGCTGCGCCACTACATGACCTTCGACGACACGAAACGGGACCTGGGCTTTACCAAGGAGCGCTGCGTCTATAATGTGAGCGTGCAGGTGGCAGGCAAGACCGTGAACGCCGGAAACGACGACTGCGGCAGCAAAAACCTGTTCTATTTCCGCCTGGTCTTCGAGAACGGCAACAGCGGCTGCACCCTGGCCAACCAGCAAATCGTGGGCGACGCCTTCGGGACCGGGGAGCTTGTGCAGTTCAAGATTCCTACCAGCCAGGACTACGGCGAGGTGGTGGCAATCCAGGTCATCCCCGATTCCCAGGACTCCAACAGCGATATCTATGATAAGCTGCAAATCGAGGAGATCAATGTGACGCGGGACTCCGTCAACGCCGTGAGCCCCACCTGGACTGCCAAGATCGCCAACTCCGAGGACGAAGGCTGGGTCGGCATCGACTACCGCGACCCCGGTCAGATGGGCGGCACCAGCGTCGTGGAGGGCAAAACCCTCAATGAGCTGGCCACCACCTTCCCCATCACGGAGACCAGCTACAGCACGAACCTCCTGGTGAGCATCACCACAGCCTCCTATGAGACCGGTGTGCAGTTCACCGGCGGTATACGCATGGACCTCAACTATATCAACGCCGAAGGCCGGATGGAGCCCAAACCCATTTCGGGCTTTGACGTGGTGGCCGCCATGAACAGCTACGGCGGACTGCCCGGCTCCAAGGAGCGTAAATACAAGATCGGCAGCGAGACTAAGACCGAGACCGCCAGCTATTATGTCAGCGACAGCCGCTACCAATTCCTGCCCGGCTCTAAGGACAGCTTCATCGTCACCATCAAAAACGTCTACCAGCTGACCGACATGGCATTGACGGTCTATTCCGACGTAGTGACCCACTGGACCATCCAGGACGTGACCATCTATCAGCTCAACGGTCAGGGCATCCGCTATCTGAACCCTGCCGGCTCCTATGCCTACCGCTACCACCCCGGGGAGGAGCCGACACCCGTCGCCCGGTGGGAGCAGGAGCGGATGACCACGCCGCTGGGAGTGTTCGACGCCACCCAGAACGGCTCCATGCAGCCTATCAAATTCGCGCTGAACAGCGAGACCATCAAGCTCAGCGAGGACGCGGCCAAGTGGTCCAGCAAGATCATTCGGGAGCCCAATTCCCACAATGATTCCCTGAACCTGATCCTCTATCCCGCCGTGGGCAGCGGCATCGCCGACCCCAAGGATTATGAAGTGACCGCCGCAGTGAGATACACCGACCTGATGACTACCAAGACGATGCAGGTCTCTGCCGGGCAGATGCGCAAGGGCACCGACGACGCGGGGAGGACGATCTACTATGCCACGGGCCTGGGCGCCAACAACCTCAACGCCATTGAGGGGGTCGATTGGTCGGCGACGCTCATGCGCAACGCCCTGCCCCAGATTACCAACGGCGTCCTGCAGGTGATTCGCGGCGGCGTGATGATCGACAGCTATCCCCTGATGGGGATGGGCTACAGCCTGACTCCTGCCGTCGGGAATACCGCCGTCAGCACACAGCACCTCCTGCTCCAGGTGAGTGAGGACACAAAGAAGCAGAACCTCAAGCCGAATGAAGACGACCTGGCCGTGGCCCTCTATTTCCGCACGGACGACCCTACGCATACGGAATACCGCACCAAGTATGTTTTCCTCAGCGATACCTATGACAAGGTCCGTCCGGGCCAGGTGCTGGATTTGGAATTCAACATCGGAAATGTGGGCGGGATCACGGGCATCAACATCGTGAGCTTGGGCAAGCTGGATATCGGGCTGGACAGCGCCTATCTTGCGGAAGTGGCCAACGACGGTGCCATCGGCGAGACCAAGTCCATCCGCAGCCCGATAACGCCGGCCCTCAACCCCATACGCGTTGCCTTCGACGGAGAAACGGCTCTGCTGGAGCTGGCGCTGGAGACGGCTGCGGACGAGGCCGGAGCGCTCAGCGGCACGAAGGAACCAATCCGGCTGAATGTGGGTTACTATGACGTCTACGGAACGGCGAAGACGATCACCAAGGACAATGTCCGCCTTTACACGGAGTCCGAAACTGCCTTCTCTTCCGGCCGAATCGACGGCGTCACAATGCTGATTCCCGATTTCGAGGCCCTGCGCTGGATTGAGCTTGAGCCCTGGCATGAGCTCAAAGCCGGCGAAAGTCAGGAGGATGGTCCCAAGGCTTCCTGGAAGCTGCGCAGAGTCACAGCCTCCGTGGGAATGGACGGCGCGGAAGTGACCCGAGTCGTGGACCAGCGCATCTTCGAGGGCACGCCTCTGCGCATCGGCCTGTCGGATATCATCCTTCTGGGCACGGTGACCTATGACCCGGCGGAGGAAGAACAGGCGAGCGAGGCCTCCGCTTCCCTGCCGTCCGAGGAGACCGCGGAGCTCTCTCTCTCCACCGGCGACCTGAAGACCGTGACCATCGATTCCGGTTCCACAGTCAAGCTGGCAGTGAGACTCACCGGCTCGGAAGAAGGCTACAGCGTGACGCTCCAGAGCGTGAACCCCGAGAACGGGGAGCTGGAGCACGCCTACATCGACGATACCCACGGCTACACCAAGGAGGAACTGGAAGCTCTCGAGAGCCTGGCGCAGGATTCCCTCCGCAGCGCGTTGAATTCTGCGGAGAGCAGCGCGGCCCGAGCGGTAATCGAAACCGTGCAGGAGCTCATGAAGCTCACGGGCAAGTGGGAACAGCCGGAACGCAGCAATGAGATCAGCTTCACGCCGCCCAGAAACTACACCGGCGGCAGGCTCGTCTACCGCGTGACCGTCAGCGCCAATGAGATTCCTGAGGCAGCCTACTCGTTGGACATTTCCGTCAGAAACGAGGAGGATCCGCTGCCCGGCGTGCTGGAAGCCTGGTATGCGGTGCGTACCGCAGGCGAGCTCACCGTCATGGACAGCGACGGGGTCCCGGAGGACAGCGCCAGTATCCTGTACGGCGGAACGCAGCCGGTGCTGCTGAAGTCCGGCGGCAGGCTGGAGATTGACCCCCACCACATCAGCGGCCTCGGCAGTACCGACGTGGTCATCCGGGATTTGGATCCCGTGACCGGCGCCACCGGTTCGGCGGAGCTGGGAGTCACCCACGGCTACAGCGCGGAACGGCTGGAGAAGCTGAAGAACGAAGCCAACGATATCATACGCGATCCCGAGTCCACCAGAGACATGGTCAGAGCTGCGGAGAATGTGCTGGACGCCATCGACATCATCCAGAAGACGGAGGGCAAGTTCAGCTCCTCCGGCAACCAGATTCGCCTCAACGCCCCGCGCAACTATTCCGGCGGCATGCTGTATTACCGGATCTCCCTGATTGTGCCCGAAACGGCGGAAGTGATCTTCAACGTGGATGTCTCCGTGAGGCCGGAGGAGAATCCCCTGACTGCCGCCCTTGCCCAGCTGGATACGGCCAAGGCCAATGCGCTGATTGAAAAGCAGACCGAGGCGATTCAGGAAGCCATCGAAAACTCCGGAGACACCTATTACGTCATCTCGGGCGACAGCGGCGACGGCGGCGACAGCGCTGAGAGCAGCGAGGCCGGCGGCGGTGGAGGAGAAGGATAATGCCAAAAGCTAAAGACGTCACATTTGAAAGCGAACGCTATGAAAAGCGGCAAAGCACCCTGCGCTTCGTTATCCCCGCGGCTGCGCTGCTGGGCGTGATCGTCATTGCCGTCGTGGTCGCCCTGGTTCTCCGGGGCGGCCGCGGCAAGGCCGTCACCGGCGGGGAGGATACCGACTTCCCCTATGTCTGGACGGTCAATAAGAACGGCACCATCGCCATGGAAATTGACAGGGCCGCCGCGCCTGGCTACCTGTGGACCTCAGGCAGCGTCTCCCAGATGGAGGTCGCGGTTAGCCAGGATGCATCTGAGAGCAAGACCCGGTTCACGCTGACGCCGAAGGAGCAGGGACGCTGTGTCCTGGCATTCCGTCTCCAGCGGGAGGACGATCCCGAAGACTGCATCTTCGAAATCACTGCCCTCACGGACACCGCCTTCGACGGAAAGACCCTGACCGCCAGCTTCCTCAATATCAGCGGCCGGAGTTTGCCGGGTGTGACACACGGCGGCGAGGGCACCCTCTGCCCCTATATGCTGCGCCTGGATGAGGACGGCGATATGATGGTCATCGTCGCGGACATGGAGCCGGCAGCGGACGACGAAGAAGAGGAGGAGGTTATAGAAGACGCCGGGCAGGAGAAGAAGCCCGAGGGCTGGCAGTGCGAGACCGGCGACGAGGCCATCGTGGAATACCTTGGCCTGGTCGAGAGCGAGGAGTACAAGGTCTTTTATCTGCGGGCCGGGACGACTGCCGGCAGGACCCGGGTGCGGATATGGAAGGTCGAAACCGGGACGGAACTGACCATTGAGTTTGAGCTGAGCGAAGACGGCACGCTTCTGCCGGTGGAGCACAGCATCCGAATGGGCAGCGTGTCCGCTGATACGGAAGGCTGACAAAGGTTCGGGGAGGGAACGCACATGCTGAAAAAACTAAAGGAGAACATCCTGGAATGGATTAAGTCGCTGGAGCCGAAGACCATCCTGCTCTGCCTGGTCCTGTTCCTGGCCTCATCTCTGGTCATGGGAACGCTGCTGCGCTTCATTTTCGAGAATATCGCCTCGACAATGGTGGACGCCAGCTGGCATTTCCGCGCCCGACTGCTGATTGAATGGCAGACCTGGGTGCTGGGAGCGGTCGTCGTCTGCTTCCTGTTCATCCTTTTTGCCATCAGCGGCGGCCTCCGCATGGGCGCGGGGCGCAAGAGCAGGGGCCTGCTGGGCGGCTCTGTGAGCAACAGCACCATGGAAGAGAGTCCTCTGGAGAACAGCCGCTTCCTCACCGATGCGGAGCGTGACAAGTATTTCCCGCCCTTCACCTATGATACCCTGGAGAGCATGAAGAACGACGGAGTCCCCGCCCGGGCCGTGCTGAACAAAAAAGGCATGCTGGAGGGCAATTTCAAAACCGGCGTCCACGCTTTGGTTATCGGCGCCACCGGCTCCGGCAAGACCACCACCTTCATCAATCCCATGATTCAGCTCATCGCCGCCACCAACTGCGGCAGCAGCATGATCATGACGGACCCCAAGGGCGAGCTTTTTGATTTGCATTCCAAATTCCTCAAGGACAGGGGCTACAACGTCATGGTCCTGGACCTGCGCGACACCTATTCCTCCAGCCGCTGGAACCCCCTGGAGCCCATCTGGGACGCCTATCAGGAATACATCCACGCAGGCGCCAACATCATTGCCCATCTGGACAGCATGGAGAACTATCCGGACCTGCGCCGCATGAACGGGGAAGGAGAAGAGGGCGAACCTTGGGTTGAGTGGAACGGGAACGCCTACTTGGATTTGGACCACTGCAAATCGGATATCGAGGTGGCCCGCAACAAGATTTATGACGAGATGTACGAGGACCTTCAGGACCTGATCGGCGGCCTCGTCCCCATCACCAACGAGAAGGACCAGATGTGGGAGCGCGGCGCCCGAAGTCTGGTTACCGCAATATGCCTGGCCATGCTGGAGGACAGCGCCGACCCCGAATTGAGCATGACCAAGGAGAAATTCAATCTTTTCAATGTCAATAAGGCTCTGAGCAACAGCGACAACAACTACCAGGCACTGAAGGAGTATTTCGAAGGCCGCAGCGACCTGAGCCAGGCATTCCAGCTTTCCCGCCAGGTCCTCACCGCGCCGGAGCAGACCATGTCCAGCTATATGTCCGTTACCCTGGACAAGCTGACCATCTTCAATGACCGGGGCCTCTGCGGCCTCACCAGCGCCACGGATATCCGTCCGGACAAGTTCGCCTTCGAAAAATCGGCCCTGTTCCTGAAGATCCCCGATGAAAAGGATACGCGCCATTCTCTGGCCAGCCTGTTCATCCTCAGCACGTACAAGGCCCTTATCAAAATTGCCACCGGCCTGCCGGGACAGACCCTGCCCCGCAACGTCTATTACATCATGGACGAGTTCGGCAATATGCCGAAAATCGATAAGTTCGGACAGATGATCACCGTCGGCCGTTCCAGAAAAATCTGGTTCAGCATGGTGGTGCAGAGCTTTGTTCAGCTCACCAATGTCTACGGCAAGGAGATTGCGGATATCGTTATCGGCAACTGCGGCGTGAAGATGTTCATCGGCAGTAACGATACGGATACCTGCAAGATGTTTTCCGAGATGTGCGGCAATATGACCGTACGGACCACCAGCACCAGCAGCAGCCTAGGCTCCAAGGCGGGGGACATCAATGTATCCACCAACACCCAGGTCCGCCCGCTGATTTACCCCAGCGAGCTGCAGCGGCTCAATAACCAGGAGAGCACAGGCAACAGCATCATTGTTTCCTTCAACTCCTATCCGCTGAAGACCAAATATACTCCCAGCTACAAATGCCCTTTCTACAAGATGGGCCCCATGGACCTGACGGAAATCCGCAGCAACGTGTTCCGCGCCGACGACGTGTATTACGATCTGAAGCTGCGCAACGCCCGCATCCTGGGAAGTGGCAAGAGCGCATCCTGACGGGGAGGCTCGCCTATGAGAAAGGATAAGAAGGAAATCCGCGATCTGCTCCTGGGCAGAACGGTGATGGACGAGGAGGGGTATCTGGTCGTACCGGATGCCGGCACCTTCCGCGTCTCCAGCGGCATTTTGGACGGCACGGGAGCGGTGCGCTTCCTGGGCATCGGCGGGAAGTCACGCTGCTACGAGTCTGACCTCGACGGAGAGGAGCTGATGACTCTGGCAGGGGACTGCATGAGGAATATCGGCCGTGTTGTTCACCTGCGACTGCATCCCGAAGCGGAAGCCTGTCTGCTCCGCTATCTGCTCACCAGGCCCGCCCTTTTGGTCTTCCGCCTTGTGGAAGGCCGGGGCATCCTGACTGTGTGGACCGGGCGGGGAATCATGAGCTGGGCTTCCCGGCTCCGGGCCGTCCGCGCCTTTGAAAGACACATGTCGGAGGCAATCCGTCTTTCGCCGGAGCCGCCGCCGGAGGAACCGGAAGAGAAAAAGCGTCGCAGAAAAAGGAAGAAGGCGCCGCCGAAGGAAGCGCGGGAAGAATACGGCGAGGCCCCGGAATACGGCGGCGGGCATGCCGAGGGATACGACGCTGAGTACACCGAAGACTATGGCAGCGAATACGACGCCGAATATGCCGAAGAATATGCGGATGAATACGACGGCGAATACGACGGCGAATACGACGGCGGATACGACGGCGGGTACGACGGGAATGAGGAAGAATTCGGCTATGCCGAAGAGTACGGCGAGCCGGCCCAAGAGGAGGAGCGGGAATAATGAGCATGAAAGTCGATTTAATCAAGCACGGCGCGGACGCCGAACTGAAGCTTAACGGCTATATCGACGCGACCAATGCCAACGATGTGGACAAGATCCTCAACGACGTGGTCGCCAAGTTCGAAAACGTGACCTTGGACATGGCAAAGCTGGAGTATGTCTCCAGCGCCGGCCTGAGAACCTTCAAGCATGCCTATATGGAGCTGCGCCGCAAGGGAGGCGTCCTGGAGGCCAGGAACGTGAGCAAAGCGGTCATGGAGGTCTTTGAGCTGACCGGCTTTACCCGGCTTTTCAAATTCAGCTGATCTGCTCCCCGCGACGGGGGACAGAAACAAATTCCAATGATGGGGAGGGACTGCCCATGGACAGCATGACGGTAAAGGCGCAAACGGATGAACTGGATAAGGTGACGGATTTCGTGGAGGAAAAGCTGGCTCCCTACGAATGCCCCATGCGCACGATGCTCCAGCTTCGGCTGGCCATCGAGGAAATCTTTGTCAATATCGCCAGCTACGCCTATTCCCCTGAGATTGGGGAAGCGGAGATTCGTTGTGAGGTCCTGAAGGATCCGCTGCGGGTAGTGATTCAGTTTCTGGACAGCGGCCAGCCCTTCGACCCCCTTGCCAGGGAGGACGCGGACACCTCAGAGGAAGCGCTGATGTCCAGGGAAGGCGGCTTGGGCATCCTGCTGGTGAAAAACACCATGGACGACGTTCAATACACCTATGAAAACGGAAAGAACATTCTGACAATCCAAAAGGCCCTCTGAGGCGGGGGAGATGGAATGTACGGGAAATGAGCGCCCTACGGCACAGGTGCCGGTCCCCGGCTTCCAGGGGGTTCCGGGTGCTGACCGTCCACTCTCTCCCGTTCGGGATGCTCTGCCTTTGGATTGACATGTGAATGCAGCCGGACACGCTGACGAGGAAGTGTTCCATAGTTTCCTCGCCCTGACGGACGCTGAGCGCGGCGCGCCTCCATTTGACGATATCACCATGCTGTCTCTGATGTATCGGGGATAGCGATCCATCACTAACAGGAGTTAAGCGGCATGCTGAAGAAAAACCGGATATCCAGAGCTGAACTGCTGACAGAGCTGGAAAAGAAGCTGGAATGCAGCGACGCGCCAAAACTGAACAAGGATATGGAGCGGCTCTCTCTTCAATCTGCCGTTTTTCTGCTTGGAAACCCCAAGATACCGCCGGAATCCGACATGCTGGACCGGGAGCGGACGGAGCAGCTGGCCGGGCAGATCATGCGGAAGAGCGACCCCAACTACATGGAGTGGAACTACGGGAATCTGCATGACACCGGCACGGAGAAGCACTTCGAGGGCATGCTTCTGCAGAGTATCGACAACCTGAGCCTGTCGCCGGAGGTGGACCGGACGGGAAAGAAGGAGGAGCTTCGCGCCCGCATCGAGACCCGCGGCCCCACCTACGGGGAATACCTGCTGCTGAACACCGCGAACACCCCCGGCGCCAGGGAGTACCGGGAGTCCCGTGCGGACATCAAAGGACAGGTTCCTGAAAAGACGGGCAAGGTTTTTACCGCCCTGACCCACTGTATGAGTAAAAACGCCGGGCTGCCCGCCCTCCGGGGCGAAGCCTTCGAGCGCGAGGCCCGGGTCTACTGCGGCATGCCCATCTGCCGCCTGACCCTGCGGGACAGGCGGACGGCGGAGATGCTGGAGCATCGGGAATTCGGCAATGTGGCCGTAGCCCTGAAAAGCACCCAGGACAGCTTCCAGTTCGCCGACAAAGAGAGCTTCCGCGCGGCCCAGAAGGATATGTCGCAGTTGCTGAGCCGGATGTCGGAACAGAAATACTCGGGAGAGCAGGCCAAGAAATGGCACGCACTCAAACAGGCGGCCCGAAGCTTCGCGGGTGCCCGCTTCCATGTCAACGACGTGGACGCTGTCGTCAGCGCAAAGCTGTTCCTGGCGGCGGAATCCTTCCTTTCCGGGCAAAAGGACGGGCCGGAGGATACCGGAACGAAGCTGGCCCTGTCCGCCCTGGGGATCGGGGTACCGGACGCCCCCCGCAATCCCGACGTCAAGGCCCTGGTGAGCAGCCTCAACGCCCGGCAGGGGCCGGAGGCGGAGCACCTCGCCGTCCCGGACCGGGAGGCGCCCTCCATGGCCTCTCAGCCGCGGACGGAACCCAGACAGCCGCAGACGGAGACGCAGCCCGTCGTGCGCAAGCTGCAGCCGGAACTGACGCTTTGAACGATACCGCACACGCCGATTTCATCATCGGTTATTAAAGGGGAGACATACCATGCCCAGAGAAGCAGTATTCGGATTCCATCAGGGAGAGACCTACGGACAGTATCTGGACCGCCTGCAGGATGCGAGCCTCAGAGATTACACCCCCGAGTCCAAGGCCGCCGCGCTGATGACCACCGTCATGCTCATGCAGCACGGCAACAAGAACGTGCCCATCCAGCGGGAGAACTTCAATATGGCGAAGAACGCCTTGCTCAAGAGTCCCGTATTCAAAAAGATGGTCAAGGACCCGGAAGCTCTGAAGATGATCCGCAGCAACAATGCCGACGGACTGTTCCGCAAGCTGAACGAACTGACGGTGGAGCGGCAGCAGGCCCTGGACCGGAAATATAAGCGGCCCTCGACGCCGGAGGTCGTAAAGCAGGACAATCAGTTGCTGACGTCGGCCATCGACAGCCTGAAGAACACCGCCGGGTCCGCGCCGACCGCAGGTTCGCCGGAGCTGAAACGCCGGGGCCGGTATTACACGGAAATGATGAAGGAGCTGGAATACGCCCGAAGCCTGTCGGAAAAGGGCATCCAGCTCAACGGCGAGCAGACCAAAAAGCTCATCAGCGCCGTGAAGGCATATAACGACGCCGGAAAACGGTATGTGAAGCCCGGCGGCGAGAAGCAGGCCGAGGGCTTTTCGGAAAGCATGACCATTCTCAAAAACTATATGCCCGCCGCGGATTTCAGGAGCTATTGCCTGCAGATGAACATATCCCGGGGCGTGCGGAGCACGGATAACCCGGATTATGTGGCGCCGGAGGCCTTTGAGCCCTCGCGGGTGATCGCGGGAGCCAAGACCGCCAAGGAGCTGAAAGCGGAAAACCGGATGCGGATGCAGAGAGCCTTCGGCACGGACGTCGCCGCCGAGGCCCTGGCCATCCGGCAGCTCTCCCAGGGGAATCCCAACAAACTGATCACCGAAGCGGAGCTGAAGCGTCAGACCGACAAGATCAACCAGCCGGGGACCGCCTTCATGCGGGCGATGCAGGACCCGAGGACCAGAAAGGAATTCCAGAACCTGGCAGAGAGGGGCGATTCGGATATGATCGCCGACGATCTGGGCAAGGAGATGCTGGAGGAATCCCGCTGGCGCGTGGTCACGGCGGCCCAGGGGGAGATCAACCGCTCCATCCGCAGGCTGACCAACGGCAGCATCAACAACCGCCATTTCACCGAGCAGTATCTGGCGAACATCCTGGCCGCCGAGCAGCTGGCGGTGAACGCCAAGGGAGACGAAGTCATCAACAACGGGGCTTTCAGGGAAAGGGCGGAGGAGCTGCAGAAGGACCCCGCTTTCCAGCGCCTGGCCCAGCGGTATATGGAGAATCCGCGCTTCCGGGAAAACATGAACCGGGGCCTTCTGCGGGACCGCAGCGCCCTGGACCTGGCAAAAGCCTACCAGCAGGAGAAGCAGCCCAGGCAGGCCATGCGGAACCACGAGCTGGATCATCAGCCCCAGGCGCAGGAGAATGAACAGCCGGAGCAGGTACAGCCGGTGCTGTGATTGCATACGGGATTTGACCGCTTCGCGAGGAATAAGATACGCCGCACATCAGAACTGCGCAGCAGCTCAGATTATTTGACGGGAACGTCTCCTCCGGCAGGTCTGAACGAGTGAGTAACCGCTGATCTGATCAGCGGTTACTTGGCAAAGAGCCCGCACGCCGGACACACAAATAAGGAGGAATCAATCATGCCCCCCATCACATTCGAGGAATTGCTCGCATTAAACAGGCAGAAGAAGGACCTTTACAATCAAAAGGAGGAACTGAACCAGTTCCTGAAAGCGTTCCAGCGCGCCGTGAAGAATTGCGATGCATTCAAGTTCAACCGGAGAAAGGCAGAGGAATTTGCGGACCATGTATTCGATGCGAAGCTGGATCCTACTTCCCGGGAGGAATACAGCGAACAGGAGAAGCGCCGCCATCGGTTCTACCCCCAGGAGCCGAAGCGTCCGCTGAAGCTCGTGAACCGGGATACGATAGAAAACGCCGTCAGCGAGCTGGAGGAGCTTGGAACCTTCCTTGGTTCGAAAGTGAAGGGGGAGGATACGAACGTCTGCGACTATATCCTCCAGAACGCCGATTACGACGACGCCGCAGATATCGAAAAGGGCCTGCGGATCATCAACGATACCCTGCAGCTGGGCATCCCCATGGATCAGCTGCTTGCGGGCAAGGAAATCAAGCTCACCGACGAGGAAAAAAGCGAGCGCTCCCAGCGGAAGAGAAAGCTGAAAGCGGAGCAGCAGAGGCGGAATGAAGCCTTTGAAGCCGAGGTACAGAAGGTCGAAGACTTCCATACGGACAGGAAGCTGGTCAGCAAAGCCATCGACGACAGGCAGAGAAAAGAAGACGAAGAAGAATTCAAGCGGAATATCGAGAAGAGGGATAAAGAGCAGAAGGAAAAGGAACGCATAGAGCAGGAAAAGAGGAAATCCGCGGAGCAGAAGAAAAAAGAGGAAGCCGAGCGGAAGGAAGCCGAGCGAAAAGACCAGCTGAAAAAACAGGAAGCCATGCGCGAGGGAATAGAAAAAAGCGTCGCCCTTTACCGGGATCCCAAGACTTCCGCTGAGCTCAAAAAGGTGCAGATGGCCATGGCCGCCGCTTTTCAGGCGGAGCTGGATCGGGTGGGGCCCGACGGCAATACAGCCATCGACGAAACCAGGATCAAAGAAAACATGGAGAGCTATTATAACTCCGCCGCCTTCGCCCTGGCGGAAGCCGGGGGCGACCTGGAGCAGCTGACGCAGAAGACGCCCAAGGAGCTCGTGGCCGGCATCACCGAGAAGGAACGGGAAGCAGCCGCCTTCTGCGTGGACGGCGAGAGGAAGGACCGCACCCGGGCGGAAAAGCTCTGGCGGCAGTTCGACGCGACCTGGCGCATCAAGAAAAACAGCGTCCAGTTCGACAAGGCCAGGGACGCCATGCGGAAGCTCGGCGAGCCCGAGGGGGCCGTCACCCGCAATGAGAATCTGGTGGCCGGGGAGGCCGTGAAGCAGTATATCGGCAAGAACATCAACAAGGCGAAATCCGAAACGGGCAGGAAGCGCATGGCCATATCCCTGGCTTTCCTCAAGCAGACCATGACCAGGGAGAGCTTCGAGGCCTATTGCCGCAGCCTCAACGGCCAGCGGGGGTTCGTGCCCGCCGTGAACAAAGACGGGGAGCCGGCCTATGACGCAGCCACCGTGGCGCAGGAGCGCTTCATCGATCCGAGGACCGTCGGTACCGTGGACGAGGTCTACAAGGAGACCAAGGAACGTCTGAGCCTGGTAAGCCAGGACAAAGCGGCGCTTGACCCCAGAGACCTTGCCATCATGACCGCCGTCGCCGCCCTCAAGAAAAAAGGAAGCGGGGACATGGCGGTGGAGCCGGCCGCCCTGCAGGAGGAGATCAGGAAGATCCAGAGCGACAAGCGCTTCCGGGACGCCGTGGCGAATGACGGCGCAAAGGACCTGGTCGACAAAGCCTGGGCCGGCCATCTGGACACCCTGGAGGGCTACGGCCAGCCCGCACCGCAGGATCCTCAGATGCAGATATGACCATCTGACAAAGGAAGAGAGGGATCATCATGCCGAAGCCCTATATGAAGCAACGGGAGACCTTTCCGCCCGAGGAGGCGATCACCAAAAAGGTCATTGATTATCTTAACCCCAGAGTGCTGCCTCAGTTCGAGGAGCTGACGGGAGTGAACATCTCCAAGCCGGGGGATAAGGCGCCGGTGAGCGGCGGCACGCCCCAGCTGTTCATCCTGGATGAGGGTGAACCCAACGAGCCCATGACACTGGAGGAGAAGAAAGCAGAGGTCGGCTCGAAGCGCTTCTGGGAGCTGATGCAGCAGGGCAAGATCTTTGCCTATCCCTCCGGGCAGAAGGAGCCGGTGCAGCTTCAGCTGAAGGTCGAGTCGGGCTCGCGTCCCGAGTTCTTTGTCAGCGAGCCCCTTTCCACGCAGCCGGATAAGCTTGCCTCCCGGAGCTTCGAATATGAAGAGAAGCCTCCCGCGCAGAAGCGGCTGCCCCCGAAGGCGCCCCAGCCCGGCGTCTTCGCATCCATCGCCCACTTCTTCAATTCCAACTGGTACAAAAAGGAATTTGAAGCGTATGAGAACAGCCTCCGCGCGCGGGAGCAGATCACGGAGCAGAACCGGCATGCACAGGAGGCCTTTGAAGCCCGGGCTGCGAAGGCGAAGCAGGAGGCCGGCGACGCCTGCCGGAAGGTGAGCGCGGGTCTGCAGCAGGCCTGCGGCGCATCCCGCACGGAGAAGACCCTGGCCGCGGAGCGGGAGGCGCAGAGGGCCCTCCGTGAGAAACGCGCCGCGGAAAAAGCCCAGGCAGCGCTGGATCAGGCCGCACTGCAGGCCAAAAACGCGGCCAACAGGACCAAGGACTGCATCACCAACATGATGAGCATTTTCTCGCCGAAGCCCGCGCCGCTGCCTCATCTGGTGAAAGACCGCGCCTATACGAAGGAATCCTTCGCGGCCCTCAAGCCGGTGACGCTCCCGCAGGACTTTAAGATCGGAAGTACGCCGGTGGACGACCGGCTCTTTGCCAACCTGGCCTTCCACGCCCAGCTGGACCCGGAGCGCGCCATGGCCTGGCATTACCCCCCGGAGGCGCAGAAAAAGCTCCGGGACGAAGGTCTGACACAGAAGGAAATCGAGGAAATGGCCGTTCACAAGCTGGGCGGCATGGCGATCGGCGACGTCATCAGCGACCATGTCCGGCCTCAGGTGAGCAATTATATCGACAGGAGCAGTCAGCCCGGCAGGGAAGACGCGGAAAAAGCGCTGGCGGAATACCGGGCGGGCAGAAAGGGTCCCCTGGCGAACATCATCTTCCGCGCTGCGCAGTACACCGCCAAGGGCGCGAAAGAGCTGAATGCGGGCGGGAAGGTCGCCCTCACCGACGCCAAGCTGACGGGAGAGCTGCTGGATCTGCTGGATCAGGACCCGGAGCTGCGGCAGGCCGCGCGGGAAAAGGGCCTGACGGAGAAGATGGAGGAGACCTGCCGGGGCATGGACGCCCTGCAGGAGCTGGAAAAAAGCAGCCTCGATGCAGAAGAAAAACTGCTGAAGGCCGTCGCGGAGCACCGGGAGTTATCGCCGGAGGATAAAGCGGAGTGCCTCAGCGACATCTTCAAGTACCGCACGGCGGATGCCATGCTCAAGGAGCAGACGGCTGAAACCAACAGCAAAAACTTCATGACGGTCAAAAAACAGCTCACGGAGCGGCAAAAGGCGACCAATCGGCAAAAGACCGATAACGAGCCCATGCCCAAGGGCATGAAGCCCTTGGATTCGATCGGTTCCGATATGCAGGAGTTCCACTACCGGATGCAGCTGCTCAAAACGCCCTCGGTGATGAAGGAGCTGGCGGAGGACCAGGAAAACCTGGACAAGCTCACGGATATGACCCTGGAGGGCCTGAAGCTGGACGGCAAGAAATTGGAGGAGATGGACACCGCGACCCTGGCGGAAAAGCTCACCGGCGGGAAGGGTCCCGCGGGAAAGAATCTCATGGAGCAGCAGGGGAGACTGCTGCAGGCGGAGGAACGCACAAGGCTGCAGGAGAAAGCCGCCCGGCAGCGGGAAAAACAGCAGGAGGAAGCCCTCGAAGAGAAGCTGAACAACGCCGTGGTCTACGAGCCCGGCAAGATGCAGCCCTGAATGGCAGCCCACAGGAGGAAGCGATATGCCGAAAAAGAAGAACGGTCAGGCCGTGAGCGAAGTCGATCCCAGCTTCGGGCCGCAGATGGATATCCCGAACCGGGCAGAGCGCAAGGCCCTGTTGAAGGAGATGGCGGAGGCCGCAAAGAAGGGCCTTCGGGAAGACGCCCCCGGCGCCGGAGAATACGCTGTCTATGCCGAAAAGATGCAGGCCCTGGACGAACAGATGGACGAACTCAGCGCCCTGGACGAATGGGGCATCCCGAAGCCCCTGACGGCGGAGCAGAAGGCCGCGCTGGCGGCGGCCATGGAGGAAGCGGCCATGGCCGGGGAAGCCTATCTGGCGGAGGCAAAGCAGGCCGCCGGGCAGGAGCAGGAGCTGAAACAGGGCCTCCCCGGCCTGGTGGGGAAACTCCAGGGCGTCCTCTCCCACGATTACGCCGCCATTCAGGGCTATGATCCCGCGTCGAAGCTCTCCCTGCCGGAACTGATGGAGAAGTCTCGGTGCAAGACCATCCAGCTGGGAACCACGCAGATCAACTCCATGGGCGGGGCCCAGTCCTCCCGCATCCCCATGAGCCTGGTGAACGAAAAAGGGGAAAAGCGGCAGGGCTTCCTGACGAAGGCCAATACCATCGAGCTGAAAAAGACCTTTGAGGCCGGACTCAAAAACGCTGCAGCATATCTGGACGACGAGGCCGGTACGCAGTTGGGGAAGCTGCTGGAGAACCACCGCAAGCTGCGGAAGATCCCGGCGAACAAGAGCGACGAGTATGTGATCGCGGATATGTTCGGCTGTTTCTACGATAAAAAGCACCCGGTAAACATGCAGAATCTCGGGTTTATGCTGGGCAAGCTGGGCGTCAAAACAACGATCAACCAGCGTGCGGCGCAGGCCATGATCAAGGCCTGGGAGCCGATGAACAGGGTCTCGACAGCCTTCAACGGCAGAGAGCTGGGCCTGAAGGACGGGGAACGGGTGGACCGGCGCAACAGCGGCATGAGCGCGGTGGCCGACCTCCTGGGCAAACCGAATATCCTTTCCCGGTCCACGGATGTGAAGTTCACTGACGGGAAGGGGAAGGTGGTCGAGGGCACCTTCATGAACTACGCTCAGGGGCTGGACCTGAACAGCAGGCATAAGGATCACTATCAGAGGATCGCCGACAATCCCTTCACCGGCAGCTCGAAGCCCGGCGCTTTCTTCAAGCAGGTGTCGGACCTGCAGGTGGTGGATTTCCTCTGCGGGAATATCGACCGACACAGCGCTAACCTGACCTACATCGTGGACGACAACGGCAAGCTCATCGGCGTCCAGGGCATCGACAACGATTCCTCCCTGGGCTGCAACGCGCCGGGGGAGAAGTCCCAGCAGCGCCTGCCCGGCACGGCCAACATGGGCGTCATCAGCAAGAGCATGGCCGACAAGATCAAGGGAATGAACGCCGCCATGCTGAAATTTGCCCTTCGCGGCAAGGGGCTGACGGAAGAACAACTGGATTGTGCCGCCCTGCGCCTGGGCCAGCTCCAGGAGGCCATCCGCAAGGGAGAAGAACACTACAAGGACCGGGACCTGGCGGCGGACCTGAAGCAGAAGAAGGAGAAGACCGAGTGTCAGGCCTATGACGAGGGCTTCCTCCGCACCGTGCCGGACGAGGATTTCGCGAAGCTGAAGCTCCGTCATCTCTGCCCCACGGAGCCCGTGAACAAGATGGGCTGGCAGAAGAACCTCTTCGGGGAGATCCGCTATTGGATACCGGGCCTCATCCGCGATGCCCGCAAGGAGGGCATCAACTTCGTGCCCAAGGACAAGCGGGAGGAAAAAGCGCCGGAGCTGACGGAGGTGGATACCACCGGGAAGACCCTGAAGGAGAAGCTGGGCAAGCTGACGTTCAAGGACTTTACCGACGTTGCTTCCGGGGCTTCCAATTATGTCAACTTCAAGCATAATGCGGAGAAATACAACGGAAAAACGAATGTGGATCAGCTGACCAATGGAACCAACGGCTCCAGGCAGTTTTCCAATATGGTAAAGGCGGTCAAGGAGTTCGAGCAGCTGAAAAAGCATCTGGACGAGCTTAAGAACAGCGGTATGCCCATGAGCGGTCAGAAATACCGGCAATACTACAAGCAGATGGAGACCGCCCTGAAGAACCTGGACGACACGCAGGGGCTCTATATGCAGCGCAAGCTGAAGGAAAAGAAGCTGACGGACCCGACGAAGCTTCAGGGCAAGAACGAATATGAACAGCGCCGGATCAAATATGCCAAGGACGTGGGACAGTTCGTGACCAAGGTGAAAAAGAAATTCGCCGCGCTGCAGGACCCGGACGAACTCCTGAAGGATAAGGACGAGGTGCGCGCCCAGGAGGAAATGGAGAGCCTGGATGAGCGGAAGGCCGCCATGGAGGCTCTCCGGAAGCTCCATAAGGAAAAGGGCCTAGCCTCCCCGGAGCAGCTTCGTGACGCCCGCCGGGGCATCGGTCCCGATGCGAAGGAGATCACGGACAAATTCGATGCCGAGCAGCAGAAGGCCGCCGAGGAGGCAGAAAAGGAAAAACAGCAGGCGCCTGTGCTCTGATCCCCTGCGCGGGGGGAGCTCTGCCCCGCCGGTGAGCTTGCTGTTTTATCACGACCATTACACATAGGGAGGGCTTATCATGCCGGCAGTGAACAGAAGACAGCTTCTCAGGTTTATGGACGACCCCAAGCTCCCTTTCCCCGATCGTGTGGCGAGAATGATGACCTACCAGGCGGCGCTGCACGCGGCGACGGGCAAGCCGCTGAAAGATATGGATACCGAAGATGAAGTCGATACGGAAGAGCTGGATGAATACGCCAAAAAGCTCTGGAACCTGGGGATCGGAAACTATGCCAAGCGCGCCTACGCCGGAGAGGACCCGGCAAAGGTGGATATGAAGGCGCTGAAATACGAGTATTTCCTCTATCAGGCCGTCGATCATCTGGGGATGCCCACCGCTATGCAGCAGTTCGCCGTGAAGGATAACCTGCGCGACAAACTGAAGGGATGGGAGCGGAAAGGGAAGATCCCCTGCCAGGACCACTGGCTGCATCAGTGGTCCGAACAGGAGGAGGCCAGGAAGACCCCCTTAAAGGAGGAGGACCGCCCCGTCTATGAATACATGGCTCCCGACGACGTGTGGAAGGATTATGCCGCCGGCACCTACTATGAAAAGAAATGGGGCGCCCGTCCTCTGGACGCAGAGACCATCAATAAGTTCAAGTCGAATGCTATTGATCAGCTGACCCTGCGGAACAAGCGGACCGTGGAGCAGGTGAAGCGGGGGGATATGAAGGCAGTCTCCGCTTCCCGGCTGTCCGTGCGGAAGTCCTTCACCTTCCTCCGCCCTCAGGACCTGATGGCTGCCCAGGCTTCCGCCCGGACCCTGCATGAGCAGATGTGCGGCTGCACCGGCGACGTGACGCGGACCCAGGAGTGGCAGAAGCTGATGTCTGCCGTCGATAAATTCCAGGCCGCCAAGAGCAGCGGGCAGGCTGCCCATGCCAGCGCGGACGTGCTTCTGGCGGTGGAGAAATTCACCAAGGGGAGGAAAAACGCCAGCCAGAGCCCGGAAGTGAGCCGGTGCGTCAACCTGGCTCTGCAGTCCCTGGGGACCACGATCCCCGACGCGGCGCGAAACCCCAGCGTCAAGCCCCTGATCGACCGCTTCAACGAGGTGCGCCGCCATCGTCTGCAATTCGGCAGCATGGTGAACCTGGAGGGCAATAAGGCCCTCAGCATGAATGCGACGGATCAGGAGATCCTGGAGCCCTGGGACCGGCAGGTGCGGGACTTTATCGACCGCAATCTGGCGGGGACAACCGAAAGTACGGAAATCTATGGGGCAGAGCCCATCGGCGAGGCGGACGCCAGGGAGCATATCGCCATCGCCCTGGCTTTGGAAGAGAGCCGGGAGGGAAAGCTCAACATCCGAAAGGATCTGCATGGCCGCATCTCGGAGCTGATCCAGGATCCGACGGTGAAGGAACTGGCCCGGGGTATGTCCGCGGATCCGGAGAAGCAGGAGCTCGCCCGGATGAACGCCCCGATCTTCGGCCCGTATGTGAAGGAGAAATATGCGCAGCTCCTGCAGGAAAAGGAGGAGCGGGAGAAGCAGCGCCGCATGGAGAAGGAGAACAGCTTCCGCAAAGACCTCGTCCGGCGCGGCAGCGCGCTGGGGGAGGAGCTGGCGGAGATGGGCGCCCGATTCTATGACCCGGAGGAGGGCGTGGAGTACGATCCCGAAAAGGCCAGGGACATTTTTGCGGAGGCCCTGGCCCTTCAGGAGGCGGGCGCACGCAAAGAACCGGTGGAGGACCCCCAGGGTGAGCTGAACAAGCGCATCGAGGAGCTGAAAAAAGACCCCGCCGTGGCGAAGATGGCCAGGGATCTGCCTTCCGACCCGGATTTCCGCCGCATCCTGGAGCGCAGCCAACGGAAGAACGAGTCCCCCCTGAAGACCGCCTCCGAGGCTCTGTCCAAGGCCTATGCTAGTGGCGGCGAGCTGCCCGAGGAGCTGCGGGGCCATAGGATCTCCGACCTTTATGCCGCGCGCCGGCAGGATGTGAAGCGGCTGGCCGGGGTCCAGCCCGGCGCGATGGACCTGAACGCGGATGAGTCCATCCTCGTTCTGGCGCACCTGATGGCCATTCGGGAAATGGAGCTCAAAAGCGGCGGTAAGGACGCGAAGGTGGATGAAAACGCCTTCGACAGGCGGGTGGAGGAGCTGACCAGGGACCCCTATATCCGGAATCTGGGCACGGGCCTGACCGTTCCGAAGAACAAGCAGATCCTGAAGAAACCCGCAGAAGAGAAGGACGAACCGGAGAAGTTTTTCGCCATCGACCTTTACAAATCCTATCAGAAGAACCTTGAGAAACAGAAGAACATAAAGAAACCGGAGCAGGCCCCGGAGGAACCCGAGGAAGAGATCAAGCAGAATGAGATCAAGCAGAGCGGGGAAGGCGTCCCTGTCGTATAGCCGGTCTTGTAAAAGAAATCTATCATCAAAGGAGCGGTCCGCATGTCTATTCAGACCAGAAACACCGAACCCCGTCCCCGGCATTTCCACCGGGGAGACACCGGTATGCCCAACCTGACCGCGCAGCAGATCAGGAAGCTGAACGACGTCTTCGATTTCGAGGATGAGCTGGGCATCCCCCTGAGTCGCAACGGCTATCCCGGTTATACCAAGAATAATCAGAGGGCGCCACGCGCCTTCGTGCTCAGCCCCAACAGCTATCATGTCGACGAGGTCAAGTCCTTTGCCGATCAGGATCTGGAGATCGGCTCCGAGGAATTCTGGCGGCAGGTGCAGCTGGGCAACGTCTTCGTTTATCCCGCCGGGCAGACGCAGCCCTCCCAGCTCCAAATCAACATCAAGAAGGATGCGACGCCCACCCTCAGCCTGAGCAAACCCTTGTCGGAAAAGGAAATGCCGCCCCGTGCGGAGGTGAAGAGGCCCAATTTCTGGCATCGGATGTGGGCCTGGGCCGTGCCCAGCTATAAGGAACGGGTGGAGAGCTGGGATAACCGGGATTTCACCGCGAAAAACATTACGGACGGCCTTCGCGCCCAGCAGCTCGATCGGAACAGCGCCGCCATGGAGGCCGAGATCAAGGACGCGGCGGACCGCAAGCTCAAAAAGGAACAGGAGGCGGAGAAAGAGGCTTACTTTGAGGCGCACCGCAGGCAGCAGGACGAAATGGAAAAGGAATATGAGGACCGGGACCTCTGCCTGGATAACATGGACCGCATCTATGGCATCCGCCCCTCGGCAAAGGAAAAGTTTCTCCAAGTCGATCAATGGGCTACCAAGGAAGAATTCGATCAGCTCAAAAGCTACAGTAGTGAGCTGAAGATGCATGACGTCAAGAAAACGGGCGAACGTTTTGAAGACGACGACTTCGCGACCCTGGCCTACTGGAATTGTCACAGCGACAAGTATCTGGATGCGAGCATTCCGTACCGGGAAAATTATGATCCGAAGCGGAGATCGAGCCTGGAGCAAGCGGGCCTCAGCAAGGAGGAAGTGGACATCATCATGCGGCGGGAAGGCATGATGACGTCTACCACCGACATTTTCAACAACTCGGGTGCACTCCGGGGAAAGGATGGTACGATGTCCATCAAGCCGGCCATCCAGCCCGCTCGGGAGGACGTCAAGAACGCCTTCCAGGCTTATCAGAATGGGGATAAGACTCCTTTGGCCAGGATGATGGCCGAGGCCGTGCGGAGCGTTTCCCGCACAACGAAGATCATCGAAAACAGCGATGGTCAGAAATTCAAGTATCAGCCGGCCTGTGAGCTGGAGATGTGCGGGCGGCTGGGTCAGCTCCTGGAAAAGGACTCGGATCTGGAGCGTATCGCCAAAGAGAAATACGGCATGAAGGTCGAGGACCTGGAGGCGGCCAAGGGCATGGCGGAATACAAGAGGCTGACCGACGCCCGCCAGGACGCCAAAAAACGTCTGACGAGCGCGGAGGCCCAGGGCAAGAAGCTCTCCCCGGAGGAAAAGCAGCGCTGCATAAAGGACATCGTCAAAGCGGACGTGATGGAGATGGCCCTGGTAAACTACACCAAGACAAGGAAGAACGACCAGAGAGTCGATGAGACCTCCCAGAAGATCATGCCGCTCCTGGAAGTGCCGCGGAGGAATCCGGAAACGGGAGGAACCATGCCGCTGCCGCCCGGGAAGATAGATTTAACGGTGGGACAGAATATTATGATGAAACATCTGCCCGCCCTCTACAATAAGCCCGGCAAGCTCATCCGGGACTTGAAAGTGGACAATGCCGATTTGGAGAAAGCGGCGGACGAGGTCATCCGGCAGGACAAGCTGAACGACCCGAATCTCACCCCCGGCCAGCTTTACGATAAGGCCCAGCTCTATTCCCCCCAGGCGTTGAATGCCGCGGCGAACATCATGGCACCCAAGGCAGAACAGAAGGAGATCGACCCGCCCCAGGCTGCCAAGGATATCGAAGGACCCGAGCAGGAGCAGCAGGTGCTCATCTGAGCCGTCTGTGAAAAAAACCATCGAAATGATTGGAGGGACCAAAATGCTGAACATTGTCAAAAACATCGAAAACAACAAAGCCTGCGTCACCCTGGAGGGACGTTTGGACACGGTCACCGCCCCGGAGCTGGACAGGGAGCTCAAGGGCGTTTTGGAAGGCATCAGCGAGCTGACGCTGGATTTTGAAAAGCTGGAGTATGTTTCCTCCGCCGGGCTGCGGGTGCTGCTGTCCGCCCAGAAGATCATGAACAAGCAGGGGGAAATGAAGCTCATGCACGTCAGCGAGACCATCCTGGAGATCTTTGAGGTCACGGGTTTCACGGATATTCTGACCATCGTTTGACGCGGTTCTTGCCGCGCCGGCGGCCTTGACCGCAGCCGATGGGATTGGACGCGGAGCACGAGGGATGAACAGTTGATTTGGGGAGGGGCCAAGCTATGCCATTAAAGAGAAATGCGCAGCCAAAGCCGCGGTATTTGACGCTGGAGGCCGCCGGGCAGAAGAAGCTGACCGCCCAGGAGGTCCAGGCGCTGAACGATGCGATTGAGTTCAAGAAGAATTTCGGCATCGAGGTCGGCATCGGCGGGTTTCCCGTCCCCACCAGCGGTTCGGGGACGCCCCGGGTGTTCCTGGTACAGACCGACAGGAAGGATATGTCCGACAAGGTCAGCAGCTTCCATGATTCCGGGCTGAAAGCCTGCTGGGACGAGGAATTCTGGAAGCAGGTCCAGCTGGGCAACGTCTTCGTCTACCCTGCGAGATCGATGAAGCCCTGCCAGCTGCAGCTGAGCCGGGATGGGGAGGGCAAGCTTTCCCTCTCCGTCAGCGAGCCCTTGGAGCCAGACAAAATGCCCGTCCGGGAGGCCAGAAGACCCAACGGCTGGCAGCGCTTCTGGCATCGCGTCTATTCCGGCTTCTACAAGGAACAGGTGGAATCCTTCGACAAGGCCCAGGATTCCAGGGAGCGAATCAAGACTGCCGTGGAGAAGTACGGCGAGGAACGGAGAAAGCTCGACCTGAAGGGTGAAAAGGATGCATCGATACGCCAGCAGGAGCAGCAGGCAAAGCTGAAAAAGGACCAGGAGATCCAAAAGGTGATGGCCCCGATACAGACGGAGCATAACGCGCTGAGGGACCATACGACGCATGCCGACGAGCTGTTCGGAAACGATCAGCCCCAATACGGCCTCTCGCGCTTCGGCGGGCCGGGGGAGACGGAGGGCTGGACGCAGCCCCAGCTGAGGACCAAGCTCCGCTCTTATCCCACCGAGATGAAGCTCGGCATGGGCGCATACATCGTGAAAAAGTCGGATCTCAAGGCCCTGTGCTTCTTCTCCGCCAAGGATCCCATCCGGGCGGTGGAGACCCTCTCCAAGCCCAACATGGGCGGCAAAGCCGGGCTGGAGACCATCGAGAAGGAGATCGGACCCGCGAGGGATAAGATCAGGGGAATACAGAAGGATCAGGAACAGAAAAAGTCCCTGCAGCTGGTCGAATCCCTGGCGGGCGGCCTGAACAAAGCAGCGGACATGCTGAAGGGCAAGCAGTACGAGGGGGGCAGGTTCACCCCCGCCCAAAAGACCGCCATGAAAATGGCCGGGGATCTCCACGGTTTTTTGAGCGACGGCGTCACACAGGACCCCGCCCTGGAGGCGGAGGTGAAGAAGCGCTCAGGACTACGAGACGGATATGGCGACGATCAGGGGCTATGCGGAGTTCGCCAAGCTGAATGAGCAGGCTCTGAAGGCGAAGGAGGAGCTCATCCTCTCCGAGCGCGACGGCGTCAATCTGGATGCACAGACGCGGATGAATCATATGAAAGCCATCGTCAAGGCGGAGATCGTCGAGAAGATCATGGCCGCAGAGTTGAAGGAAGGAAAAACCGCATTCACCCGCACTTTCCCCGATAAGACAAAAAAGCTGGATCTGGCAGCCGAATACATCATGAACAGTGAAAGGCTCTTTGACCGGGAGAAGACCGGAAGCGAGCTGGTGCAGACCCTGAATCAGCGGGATCTTACCGAAGGCATCGTTTCCGTGGCGAACAGCTTCCGGATGGAACAGCAGGAGCAGGAGCAGGACGAGAAGGTCCTGGAGAACGATCAGCCGCAGCAGGAGCAGCAGCCGGAGAGCGCTGCGCCGGTGGTATAGCGATAAAAGGGAGGAGGGCAGGGACCGTGAAAAAGCAATCCCTGACGACAAGAACGGTGCGCGCCACCATGATCAGCTGTCTTCTGCTGGGCGTCATCACGCTGGTGATCGGCCTCATCGTGTATACCACGACGATGATCCGGCAGAATGTCCGCCACGCCTTTGAAACGGCCAGCCATGCCCGCATGTCGGCTACCCATGGGGTGGATTCCATCCCCCTGGCCAAGGAGGTCATGGGAATCTACCGCTCCCTCACGCCGCAGCAGCGGGAGCTGATGCATGCAGACCCGGAGGCATACCGCGCCTTCTATTCCTCCATCGACACCGCCAAGGGGGAGGGCGGGACCTGGGACGTCCTCATCAATCTGCTGGACACCTTTGTCATCGACCTGGACGACGTCTATCTGGGGATGTACGACGAGGAAACGAATGCTCTTGTCTACATCGCCAACGCCGACGACGAGATCATCATGTACCCCGGCGACTGGGAGACGGTCTCGGAGCATGAGGTCCGTAAGTTTCTGAACTGGGACGGCGAGGGGATGCTCTATGAGATCAGCCACACGGAGGACTACGGCTGGCTCTGCACAGCGGGCTACCCAATCAAGGAGCGTCCCTCGGGCGAGCTGCGGGAGTTCCTGCTGGTGGATGTGGAGATCAACGACATCATCCGGGCGGTGGCGGATTTCGCCGCCAAGGTCAGCCTGGGCGTCCTGATCGTCACCGTCCTCATGGTGCTGTTCATCCGCCGCCGCATCAAGAAAACGGTGGCGGAGCCCATCGACGCCATCGCCGACGCCGCCCTCGCCTATGTGAAGGGAAAAAAGGAAGGGGCGGAGGGAGCGGAATACTTCTCCGGCCTGAATATCAAAACCGGTGACGAGCTGGAAAACCTGAGCCGTGTGATGGCGGACATGGAAAGGGACCTGGCCCAGCACGAGAACCATATCCGGGCCATCACCGCCGAAAAGGAAAAAATCAACACCGAGCTGAATATGGCCGCCCAGATTCAGGAGAGCATGCTGCCCCATGTTTTCCCCGCCTTTCCCGGCCGGCGGGATTTTGACGTCTTCGCTTCCATGGACCCCGCCAAGGAGGTGGGCGGCGATTTCTACGATTATTTCCTGATCGACGACGACCACCTCTGCCTGGTGATCGCGGACGTTTCGGGCAAGGGTGTGCCCGCCGCGCTGTTCATGATGGCTTCGAAGATCATCCTGCAGAGCGTCGCCATGCTGGGCTCCTCTCCCCGGGAGATCCTCAGCAAGACCAATCAGGCCATATGCTCCAGCAACGAGGCGGAGATGTTCGTCACCGTCTGGCTGGGCATCCTGGAGCTGAGCACGGGCAAGCTGACCGCCGCCAACGCCGGACACGAGTATCCGGTGCTGAAGCGGCCGGGCGGCCCCTTCGAGCTGTTTAAGGACAGGCATGACTTCGTTCTCGGCGGCTTCGACGATTCCACCTATGAGGAATACGAGCTCACGCTGGAGCCCGGAACAAAGCTCTTCGTTTATACGGACGGGGTGGCGGAGGCCATGAACAGCGCCCGGGAGCAGTTCGGCACGGAGCGGATGCTGGAGGCATTGAACGCTTCCCCGGAGGCTTTGCCGGAGGACATGCTGAAAAACGTCCGGGCGGCGGTGAACCGCTTCGTGGAGGACGCGGAGCAGTTCGACGACCTGACCATGCTGGGCTTGGAATATATCGGCCCCGCCGCTGCGAAGGAAGAATGAACCGGGGGGAGAGAAGGCTATGACGCTGTTTGTCAACGTGCGCTCCGGGGCGCTCGGTCCGGATCTCGACGGGGCCGATCCCGAGCAGATCCTCCGCGGGAGCTTCGCGGAGATCGATCGTTTATAAAGCAGCGCAGCGGTGGGCCGGGAAACCGGCTTCACCGCTGCTTTTTCAATACTTCACAGATCGTGTAACGTTTATGTTCGCTTGCGTTGTTAGTATAATACCAAAAACGGAAAAGTACGGGAGGTATCCCAATGGCGCCTAAGAAAGACGAAGGGATCTTTGCTTCCTTCAAGGATGAGGATCAGTATTATAAGGATTTCGAGCAGAAGCTCTACGACGGCTTCCATGCCCAGAAGACCGATCTGGATAAGTTCAGCTACATCATGGAGCTGTCCGCTATGGCGTCGGATCTTGCAATTATCAGCGCGAGGCTCAAAAAAGTGCCGTCCGAAGTAAACAGAGAAGATTATGACAGCGAGGAAGAATACCGGCAGGCGCTGGAACAGGAAACGGAGCGGAATAAACACGAATTCTTCTCCGAGGAGGAGAAAGCAGAACTGGGGTTTTCCGACCAGGAGCAGGCGAAACGGCTGAAAAAAATCGTTAACGACACGCTGGACGATTGCTACAGGCAATACAAGCTGGACAGAAAAGAATCGGATCTGGAGCAGGGCGTCATGGGGATCCTGCGGGGACAAACGGCCGTCAGCGCGGGAAAGTATTTCAAGGAGCTGCAGGAAAGCGATCTCCTGAAGGACGATCCCAACCGGGACCTGAAGCTGCAATATATCGCCGGGAGTACGGAGGGTTTACCCTACCATTCCGTCGGCGGCGGCATACAGGGCATGCAGACCTCCACCATGATGGGAGCCGCCTTCGACAGCGAATTCGGTCCGGATATCGAAAAGACGCCGCTGGGAAACGTGGAGGCCCTGAAACAGATGACGGTGGGCCAGCTGCTGGGGCACTTCCATCTCGCAAATGACGTATATGAGGAAATCCTGACAGGATTCGCTAAGGAAACCGAGCGTGAAAAGGAAACCGTCCGAAACGCCAACGCCTATGAAATCCTGATGAAAACGTATGAGAGATCATCGACGTACAAGGAAGACCGTGAGCTGAACCCGAACATGACCCAGCAGGAAAAAGAAAAGGAGATGATCGGGTTTGTCAAGAATAACCGTTTTCGGAAGAGTGAACAGGCTTCCAGACGGATACACGGGATGAAGATGTATGAGGCGACACGCAACGACGAGGAGTTGAGCCTTTATCCGACGGGGCTTGGTATCATCGATTCGGATTATTCCAAAGGATTGGCCAAAAAATACGATAGCGAGGAATTGGACTCGGATCAGTTCCACCGGGAGGTGGATCCGATCGTTCGGAAAGGCAGAGCAGGACGCTTCAAGCAGAGGCTCCGGCACTATGACGAGCAGCTCGAAAAAGCGCAGAAGCCGCTGCATATGGATCGGGAGGAGCCCTACGCCCAGATGTTCCCGCCGGTGAACAAGGCGGACAAAAGCTATGACAATTATATCCGGCTCCATTCCGGCGTCTACGCCATGAACACAAAGCGGGATTACAAGGAACTGCTGGCCAAGGTGCTGGCGGCGGAAGCCCTGAAGAATTCCGGGCAGGCCTTCAGCGTCAAGAAGGTCCGCCAAATGGCGAAAAGCATCCAGAAGCTGCCCGCGCTCCAGAACCTGAAAAACGACGAGATCGTGGCCGCCCTGTCCACCGATCCCCAGAAGCTGAAGGATCTGCAGCAGTCGGTCTACCTCGCTTCCTTTGCCGTAAAGCCGGAAAACGCCGAAAAATACGTCGAGGACATGAAAAAGCTGCAGGCCAGCATGATGTCGTCCCGAAAACGGTCCCCGGAGTATCAGAAGTTCGCCTCCGCCGTGGCGGAGGTGGCGAGGCTCAAGCCCGGCAGCGAGGGCTTTGAGGCCGCTTCCCGGAAGGCGAACGAAGCTCTGCTGAAATCCATCAACGTCTACTCCCAGGATAAGGAGAAGGTGCGCTTCCTCGACGACGGCGTGGCCCGCTTCGACAACGCCATGGACGCCCTGAGCATCATGAAGGACAACATCCCGGGGATCGGCGACGTCATCGACGCGCGGGTAAGCGCCATCAACAAGACCAGAAAAGCGGAAAGCGCCGACCACAAGGATCATCTGGACCTCACGAAATACGGCGCGGAACGCGCGCAGGCGGAATATGCCAAGCGCACCGGTCAGCCGACGGAGGAGAAGGAACAGGTCAAAGACGAGGACGGACCGGTCCTGAGCTGACGGGATAAGAGGTCAGAATGACATAAATATACTTTTAAATCGCATGACGGAGGAAATGGCGTCCGGCGAAGGCTCCCGGCTGCCGCGGTCATGCGGGATTTGCGGAGGAAACGGTATGGCGTGCTGTACATATGACGAACTGCTCAAAAAAACGCAGGAAAGGGACGGCTTCTATGGGAAGGAGCCGAAGGAGGTCGCCGGGAGGCTGCGGGGTTTTCTCTCCAAAGCGGCGGGTTCCCTTGCCCAAAAGCCGGAGACGAAAGGGATTTCGGACAGCCTGCGGGAATATGAGCAGGCCCTGGGGGACGTGTCTGCCAAATTGGAAATCAAGAACAAACGGAAGATTTCCGACGGGCTGAAAAAGCTGGCGGGTTTTGAAGAGTTTTTGATGCAGAAAACGCCCTCCGGCGCGAACAATTTCGAGCTGCTGGAAAACGAACTGAAGGAGGAGGCCAAGCAGTTCCGTGACGACCTCCGCTTCGTGTCCGCCACGCTGGATATGGAGATCGACGTCGACGAGCTGGAAGCGGAAGCCCAAACACGGGCAAAGCAGGCGCAGGAAGCGCAGCCCCCGGCGCAGAAAGCGCAGCAAAACGCCCCCGGCGGGAAGCCGCTCGGCCAACCGGCTCCCGGCGGGCAGGCCAAACCTGCCCCCAAGGCGGAGCCTGCCCCCAAGGTGGAGCCTGCCCCCAAGGCGGAGCCTGCCCCCAAGGCGGAGCCGGATATCATGGACCCCGACTGGGAGGAAAAGGTCGGTACTCTGAATATCAACGAGATGCGGGAGAATCTGGGCGAGCTGCCCGGTCCGAAGGAGGAAAATCCGGAAGAGGCGACAAAGGCGGACTTCATGGAGATCCTGGCGCCGGGGCAGGACGGCCTCAGCGTCTCGGAAGCCTTCGACCACTATTACGACGAGGTATACAGACGGGCGGGCGCATTCTTCGTCGACACAGAGGAGAAGCTCACCGCAGCCGACCGGCTGGGAGACGGCTATAAGGGAAAAATCCGCGTCAGCAACGGCGCGAGGCTGATCGCCCTGGCCGTGGACGAGCAGGGCAAAACCTATCGGGATATCGACGCGATCAAAGCGGAGCTGGAGAAACCCGGCCGGCGGCTGTTCGTTTTTCAGAAGGACGGCTCGTGCCCGCAAGCCATGGAAAACCGGAACGGCAGGCTGTTTGTTTCCAAAGGGGAAATCTCCGTTGTCAATCAGCTGCCGGACCATAAGCTCTACGCGCCGAAGAGGAGCCTGAAGGCGCCGGACATCACGGAGATCCCCAGCGGTTCGCTCGTCAAATCCGCTGAGGAGAAAGTCAAGGAGTGGGACGGGGAAATCAAACAACTGAAAGCGAAGGTCATAGATCTCGACGTCGATATCAAAGAAACGGGCAAGTGGCTGGATAAGAGCGATCTTGGGTATGCGAAAACCAAGAAACCGAAAGAGCCCAGTGGCGTCGGGACCTGGCTCTGGCGGGCGGTCGTGAAGACGGTCACCCTGGGCTTCGGCGAATCAGGGGCCTTCCGGGAATACAAAAACAAACAAAAGGAATATGAGGATAACGTCAAAAACGCCCCGACGCGGCTGGAACAGCAGAAGGAAAGGAAGAAGCAGCTGCGGGATAGGATCAATGCCTGCGAGAAGGAAAAGCTTGCGTATTACAAGCAGAACGACGATCTCCTGTCAGCCCATCGTGTTCAAAGACTGACCGCGGATATCCAGGCATACCGGCAGCGTACGGAGGTGCGCATGGAAGCCGTGGCGGACCTGATCCGCAGCGGAAGAGTCAACCAGGACAATATCCACGCCAATACCTGGATGAAGAAAGCCGCCTGCGCGGGCAAGTCGCCGAAGGACCCCGAAGCCCTTCAGAATCTGAAGGAATACATCGTCTCCCGGACCAACGAGGAAGAAATACTGAAGCAGACCATCGAGGACAAGGACTATTCGAGAGGCAGGAACGAGCGGCTGCTGGAGGAACTCAACAACGGCACCTGGATGGAAAAGATAAAGAAGGACCCGACCTTCCGGGACGTGATGGCCCAGAATGGAGACAAGCCCATCGACCCCGACAGGATCTTTTTGGAGTACAGAGCCCTGTCCAGGGAGCGGGAAATGCAGCGGAACCATCCTCTGACCAGGCTCCGGGTGGAGCGCGAAGCGCTGATCCGCGACTTTGGGGAAAAGCCCGTCAACCAGGCGTCCCTGAAGGAAGTGACGCAGCTGCTCATGCTGGACAGTTCGATCAAGGAAGGAATGCGGGAACTCCCGGAGGAGACGGACAAGATCGACGACGATCAGTCGAAAAAATACAGGAAAGCACTGGCAAGCGTTTACAAAAACCGGGATCTGGACGAAAACATGACGCCCGCACGCCGGAAAGCCCTGCAGCAGGTCAGCGCCGATCCGAAGAACGCCGGAAAGACGTTTACCCTGGACCAGATAGCGGGAATGGTGGATGCGGAGGAGAAGAAACTCGCCCAGCAGAAGCAGGAACAGCCTAAAGAGGCGGTTCTGCAGTCCTGAGCTGACCGGGGACGTGTGCAAAACAGAGTGTAGTATTATTAGGGAGGAACGACCATGCCTTTGACTTATCAGGAATACATTGAAAAACGGCAAGATATCCTCAACTATCAGGAGTATGCTCAGATCGTCAATCCCACGCTGAAATACTTCGGCGCCGCTATGCGGGCGGCGGCGGACAAGCTGGCGCCGCAAAACCGCCGGCTGGCCGATGCCTTTCGGAGGATGGGGGATGATATGACCTACATCACCCAGGAGGACCCGGACGGCCTCGACTCGGCTTCCATGTCCATGGCGCTGTCCGGCGTGAACAACCTCTATGCCTTCCTCGATGAGAGCACCGGCGGCGTCACGAACCGCCAGCGTCTGGAGGAAGCGCTGGCGGAGAATCCCCAGCTGAAGAACAGCTATTTCACGACCGACGAACGCAGAAACGCTCCCTTCCAGGAGCAGCTGGACGCTCTCGGCGATTTCTTCATCATCAGCCAGCGGGCCATGAATGCGGAGGCGGAGCGGATCGACAGAGAAAAGATCCTCCAGTCGGCGGACATTCGCCGGCAGTTGGCCGAGGAGCGCATCAATGCACGGCTGCAGCAGGTTCCGGAGAACCAACGCGACGCCCTGCGGGAGACCCTCTGGGCGGAATTCGAAGCGGACGAGCAGATCATCGCGGACGGCGCGCGCTACGCCGAGGAGCAGGAGCGGGAGCGGCAGCGCCGGGAGCAGGAGGAAAAGGAGCGCCAGGAGCGGGAGGAACGGGAACGTCAGGAACGGGAACGTCTGGCGCGGGAGGAACGGGAGCGTCAGGAGCGGGAACGTTTGGAGCGGGAAGAGCGGGAACGTCAGCAGCAGGCTCTCCGTCAGCAGCTGACGGAGCTGCGGGCCCAGCAGGGTCCCTTCGCCATGCCCAAGAGCTATGACTACCGGGACGCGGCCGTCCATTTCACCCTCGGCCTGCAGAACGGAAAGCCGGAGGACAGCCCCGTCTTCAAGACGGCGGAGAAAATCCATGCCCGGCGCCAGGCCATGGAAGAGGAAGTCGGCGGCATCATTGCGGAGGTGGACCGGCGTTTTCCGGCGGACGGCTCCAACGACGGCTTCGAAACGCTGCGCAAGGTGCCCGGCCGCCGCGAGATCCTGATCAGAAACTATGGCTCGAAGCTGAATGAAAACCTGGAGCGGATGCCGGGAGAAGGGGAAGAACGGGAGCTCAATCTCCTTGCCGAAATGACGAAGGAACGGTTGGTCAAGGAGACCAGACGCAGCGACCTGCTGGAGAATTTCCCCAATCGAAAAGAACTCGGCACCCAGCTGGAGCCCTTCCTCGCCAAAGCCCAGCGGGAGATTCTGAAAGAACGGCTGGGAAACGACCTGGAGCTGCGCATGCGCCAGACGGAAACCCAGATGACGTCTGCAGCTCTGCTGACGAAGGTCCTGCTGCAGCCCGCGCAGAAGAAGCTCCTCGACGGCGTCCTGAATAAGACCTTCGGCGCAAAGCTCGAGCAAAAGCTGGCGAAATACAAGGGACCCACCGCGAAACACGATCTGTTCCGAAAAGAAGTCTTTGAGCCCGCCCTGCGCGAGCCGGAAAAATGGAAAGCGCTGAGCGCTGCCATCGACTTTCCCATACAATTCGGTACCGTGAAAATCCCGAACATGGAGATCCTGACGGAGGCCGTGCGCGGGACCATCAAACAGGAAGCCGTAGAGGCAGAGCTTTTCAAAACGCTGGCGGAGATGCACCCTGAGCTGGCGCTGGAGGATAAAGCGCAGGAGAAGGCGGAAGAATACCTCTATGCTTCCCTGCACCCGAAAGCGCCAAAGCTGAACGGAGAAAAGCTGCTCTCCGACTGGGCGCGGCAGGAGGAATTGAAGGTCGCCCTGGGGGATAAGCAGAAAGAGCTGGATAAGCTGCGCAAGCTGGACGAGGCGGCGGACGGGCTGAAAAAGGCGTGCCTCGACGCTTCGAAGAACAAAGAGAAGCCCGGCGTTTACGGGGAAAAGCTGGCCGACGCCTCCAGACAGATGAAAGCGACCATGGCAGGCCTCTATGAGCTGCATCAGAATGACCCGGAAAAGTTCAAGGAGCTGGCGGGCGATCTGGATGAGGAATGGGTCAAGATGGACCTGTTGGGGAGCAGGGAAATCCGGGAAGAGCATAAGGTCCCCGAGCAGTTCCTCCTCCAGGACCCCCCGCCGAAACAGAAGCCCGTATGGCCCTTCAAGGACAAGGGGGCAGGGGAGAAGCTCAAGGAAGTGCCAAAAGCGGAATACAAGTTCCATGCCTTCGAAAAAAAGCTGCCCGCAGAGGTGTGGACCGACGAGGAGATCGGAGACGACGTGATTCTCGACAACTATTCCGAAGTGAGCGGGCTCGACAAACCCCTGGAGCCTCTGCTCGATCCCGTCTCCGAATACATGAACGAACAGTATGACAAACTGGCCGAGCTCCATTATCCGGGGGAGGTGGCGGATTGCCTGTCCAGGATCATGGCGGCGGACAGCCTGATGCTCAGAGGGGAAAATGAAGCCACGGAACAGCAGATTGAAGCTCTGGCGGGTCAGCTGCGGGCGGACGGCAGCCTGGAGAAGGTCGCAAAGTCCGTGGACCCGAAGATATTTGCGACGACGAAACGACCGGAGCTTATCTTCAAATGTGTGGAAAAGGTGAAAAGCTTCGAGGCAAAAGCCGGCGAGTATCGCAGGAAGAATATGCAGAAGCTCCAGGAGGAGACCGGTCCTGCCGTGGATGCGATGCTTGCCACGAAAAAAGGCGAATCCTTCTTTTTCGGCATTCCCCGCTTCCTGACCGGCAACAGCACCCGTTATGAAAACGCCCTGGCCGCCATGCAGAATGTCCAGAAGGCCAAGCCTCTCAAGCAGGACTACCTGGATACCCAGATAGAAACGGTAAAGAGCTACTTGAGCGACAAAATGGAGAAGCGAATCCGTGATTTCGGCAATGTCCGCTGGCATCAGTGCATGACCTTCCTCAAATACGCCATGCCCAGGAAGGACTTTGAGAATTACTGCGCCCAGGTCAACCGGGCGCGGGAAGCCAACTCCCCCGCAGACGAGGATTATGTATCCCCGGAGATGTTCGGAAGGCCCCAGACCGTCAGCGAACTGCGGGAGGAGATTCTCGACCGCGTCCGCGCAGGGGAGGGTACCCTGCATGACTTTGCCGTCCTGAGCGCGATGAAAAGCATGAATCTGGAACCGGGGGCCCAGGTGGATGTGTCGGCGCTGCTGACGGAGACCCACAAGCTTGAATACGACAACGACTTCCGCACCGTAATCCAGAATTCTTCCGCCGGCATGAAGCAGAGCATGGCGGAAAAAGAAGGCGGCCTTCCCCTGACGCACTACGCCGAATACGCAAAGCATTTCAAGAACGGAGTCTTTGGCTTCAAGGCCTCGTCGGAGGAACCCGAGGGCATGGAGAAGGAGATGCTCGAAGTCTCCGGGAATGCCGGGGGCCTGGAGCGGGAACTGAACCAAATCGCCACGGAGGGCGCGGGCGTGGAGAGATTCCGGCAGCTGCATAACCGCGATTTGAGCAAGCAGCATCGTCCGGTGCGGGACGAAGCGGAGGTCCGGAAGCAGGAGGAACCGAAGAAAGAAGAGGAAGAGGTCGAAATCATTTTGAACTGATTTTCGGCATCATTAAAGGAGAACCGATATGGCAAGGACAGAGAAAGAGATCGAACAACTGTATGAAAACCTCCGGAAGACGGCGGGTACGGACAAGTCGCTCAATCGCTTTAACGGCACCGTGGTTTTCATGCTCCAGACCCTGAATTTCGCCTCCGCGATACCGCCGAGGGTGGACGGTTTTAGGGCCTATTACGACGCCCTGAATGATCTGTATACCATGGACGCCTCCAGGGTGAATAACAAGAAGGCGATCATAGAAGCGCTGACAACGCTGGACGGCTTTGAAGACTTCCTGAAGCAGATGCCCGAGGGCGGCGAAAAGACGAATTATCAGCTCCTCGTGGAGAAGGGCGGGCGCATGGGCGCCGGGAAGGACAAATTTGACCGCATGGTGGCCCAGCTGAGCGACGCCGTCGGCCTGGCCATCGATCTGCCCGTTTTGCAGACGGAAGCCTCCGTCCGGAAAGATTCGGAGCCGGAGAAAGAACCGAAAAAAGAGCCGGAGAAAGCGCCCGGGGCTGCGCCGAAGAACGGGCCTGCGGCGCAGCCCATGTCCCGATCCGCCGCCCGGTGGATAGAGGACTGGCAGCGGCAGGCAGCGGCGGAAAGCAAAAAAGAGGACTATCCCACCGCTTATTATGCGAAGATCATGGCGGCCCGCATGCTGGCGAATTCCAAGCGGGGCAAAGCCAAACGGCTGAAAGAGACCCGGCTCACAAAAGAGCAGATTGAAGCCAAGGCGAAGGAGCTCGCGGAGAACAAGCTGTTCGGCCGCTTCATCCAATCCCTGCAGGACAATGGGCAGAAGCGGGCCAAGGCGGAAGCTGCGGTGGGCGCAGGCCACTGCGGCGGCCTGGACGATATGTTCAAGGAATTTCTGCTGAAGCTGCCCGCCGGCGAGCTGAAAAACGAAAAGCTCCTGAACCGCTATATGCCCACGGCAAAGGACCGCATCGAGGAGCTGCAGCAGCAGGTGGAGCTGAAGCAGAAAAAGAACATCAACGCCTGTCAGAAGGAGGCTGCGGAGATCACGATCCTCCGCAACCTGGCCCATGCGGAACGGTATACGAAAAGCAGCCTGGCGAAGAAGATCCCCACGAAGCCGGAGAGCACCCTGGATGTGCAGACCAAAACCCTGGCAGAAAGCAGCCTTTTCAACGACACCCTGGGAGCGCTCGGGGAGCGGGAAATGCGGAATCTTGTGCGGGATGGTCACGGAGGCGCCCTGGTGGATGAGCTGCGGCTTCGCAACAAGGCTTCCCTTGAGACAAACGAGGAAGTGACGGAGCTTCTGAATGAGAACACGGTGGGCGGGCGGCTGAAGACCATCCGCAGGGACGCGGAAGAACTGAATGAACGTCTGGAGGAAGCGGAGTTTGAGTATGAGGAAGATAGCCCCGAGGTGGCAGAGCTGATGCAGGAATCCAAGGGGCTCTTTGCGGAATATCTGGCTCTGGATATGCTGAGCCGAGACCCGGTCTCCAAGAAGATCGACGCCGGACTGCTGGAGCAAAACGTGCCCTGGAGCAAGCTCAAGAGCGTGAAGGAAAACCCGGAGAAGAACCCCGTCGTCCGGGCGCTGACGCGGGATCTGCGTTTCTCCGACGTATGCCGGAGCCTCGAATACATGAGCAATTCCACCCATGAGGAATTCATTTCCAATGTCCAGGAGACGTATCATCCGACGAAGCCCGCCAAGGAGCAGCAGGAAGAACAGGAAATCTTCCAAATTATAGAAAATCCATTAAAAACCAAGGATGAGGAAGGACCCATCCAGCGCAGCAGCTCCTTCGACGAAAGCCAGGGCATGCAGCTGCCGGAGCTGTAAGGGAAGGAGAGGACGTCATGCCGAAATCATATCAGGATTACAAAGACCATCTGAAGAGGCTGAAGGACTTACCCATCCAGAATCCCCGGGAATGGACCCAGCCCCTGACGGAGTACTTCGAGGAGCTTTCCGAGCTCCAGAATCTGCCGGAGGAATACCGGAATAAGGCCAAAAAGTTTGCCGATGCATTTCGGACCATCGACGCCATGCAGGGGGGCGAGGTCCCCAGCGAGGAGGAATACAACAAGGCGGTGCAGACCCTGAGCGGGATGCAGAACTTCCTGATCGCGGAGGTGGACGGCGAAACGGTGGACCAAATGCTGACCCGCGCCCATAAATCGGATTACATGACCAGGAATAAGGGCATACTCGATCCTGAGATGGCTTATGACGGGGACTACGGCGGCGTCCGCCTGAATATGACGAATCTGTACAGAATCCTGGATGTCGAGCTGGACACGGACGTTGTCCAGGAAAAAGGGGAGGAGCTTCTGAGCACCTATCGGAAGCAGGTAGAGCAGGCGCGAAAACAAAACAAACTGCTGCCGGCGGATTTCCCAGCCTCCGGCGCGCAGGTAGGGGCTTATTTGCTGCAGGACGAAGGCAAGTTCACCAAACAGCTCAACACGTTTTCGGATAAGCTGAATAAGAAAGTCGATGAGCTGAACAATGCGGCGGATGAGCGGCAGAAGCTGAAATATGAAGGGCTGGAGAAGCTGAACATAGCAGCCGCGAATCTCGCCTCGAGCCCCATCTCCAGGAGCTACAATGGAGTGAACGCCCAAGCGGTCAGGGATTCGGCAGCCGATGGCGCCGATTTCATGCTGGCGCTGGAGGATTTTCGGGAGAAAAGCCCGGCGGCCTATAAGGAGCTCTGCGGCGAATTCGAGGAGCAGCTCAAGTCGACAGATTTCAGCAAAGGCAAACAGCTGCTGGATCAGCACGGCGTCAATGAGCAGGCCTACGGCAGAAAATCCGCCTACTTTTGGCTGGAGGATTACAAAAGCCCCCAGGGCCAGGCAGAGGCGAAATTGGACCCGGTGGATTATTTCGCAAAGATCATGGCCGTCCGCACCCGGACGAACGCCAAACCGAACTCGCCCTCGACCCTCTCGGAGAAGATGACCGCGGCGGAGATCGAGGAAACAGCGAAACAAATCAAGGAAACCAAGGGCTTCAAGCAGTTTATGACAAAGCTGACCAGAAACCCGGACGCGATGAAAGCGGCGATGAAGGCGGCCGCCACCGGCCATGGGGGCGGCGTGGAAAAGCAGTTCCGGGAATTCCTGAAGACGCAGAAGGCCGGGAGCCTGCAAAACGAGGAGCCGCTGGCGCGCTATATGCCCACCGCCAGGGAGCGAATCGAGTTCCTGCAGCAGGAGGCCAAGGAAAAGCTGTCCCGCAAAGCGGCGGTTTATGACGAGGCGGCGGAGATCCTGGCTATCCGTAATATGGTGAAGGCGGAACGGTATCAAAAGAAGAGCCTGAATGGTAAGATCCCCGCGCAGGGGGTCAGACTGAATGAAGAGATCGATAAGATCAACACACAGGCGTTTCACCGGATGATGGACGATTCCGACTTGAAGGCTTCGATCACCGAGGGCCACGGCGGAGACATGGTGGACAAGCTGCGTTCAGCTGCTTCCGGAGTGGTCGTGAAAGCGCCGGAGGAAAGCCTGAAGAAGGCCCTGAACGCCAATACCATCCAGGGCAGGATCGAAACGCTGCATGGCGAAGCCTTAGTACTGGGGCAGAAGCTGAAGGACAGGCTGGACAAGCCGCTGGATGAGGAGACGCGGAAGCTGCTGAAGAGCGCCTCGCAGCTCTCGGCGGAGTATCTGGCCCTGGCCTACCAGCGGAATCGGGCGCCCCAGAAGAAGATGGGGGAAAATATCCCCTGGGCCGAGGTGAACAAAAATGCCGGGAAGATGCGGGAAAGCCCTCTGTCCAAGCAGATATTCTCCGGGAAGAATCTGACCGGCGCAGCGAAGGAAATGGAGCTGCTGAATCAGGATAACGGAATGGGGAAATACGTGGAGAGATGGAGCAATCCCATGCAGCCGCGGATCCCGGAAGAAGAGCCGAAGCAGGAGAAAAAAGAGGAGATCATCGACGGCCCGGAGAACGTGATAAACAATCCGGTGGCATAACCTTTAATGAGCAGACAATAAAGTGAGACCGGGCTGCAGTCCACCCATGGGCTGCAAACCCGGTCTCCGGTTTTCCTTTGCATTCAGCACGGAAGAAAATGCGCAGTCTCTTTCAAGCGTTCTAAAACTATCTCTGGCTGCAATATGCCGGGCACGGCCATGGCGGCAGCTGCTTTTTGCATATTTCGCAGAAGGAGGCGGGCTGCCGTCCCGGGCATTTGCTGTTGTGCAGCTGCCGTCAACTGCAAGGAAGAGCTGCCGTCAGCCCTCAACCGTCTCTCCGAACTCCTCGGGGCGGACAGCAGAGGATGTTTCCGCTGTTTTACTCAAAGCTCCCGTACATTGCTGCGGCTTCATCTATGGTGATTTCGCCCTTTCCGACCCGGAACGCCGCGATCCGCACCTGGACCGTGAGGGGGTCCAGAATGCCGAGCACCTCCGGGGAGATGGTGCGCTCTGAGGGCACCTGAGCGAAGGGGGCGTAGACCGAATCGAAGGACAGGTCCCTGGTGGGCGTGACCAGACGCTTCACGGAGGCCATCTCGTTCAGTTCCTTATTCGTGATCAGAAACCGCATGAATTCATTGGTCATATCCAAATCGTCGCAGTTTTTGTTCACGGAAAACTCCACAGAAGGGCTGTCGATAAAATACCCGCCGTCGTTCGTCATGGGGATCGGGGCGAAGGTGTAGCTGAAGGGCGCATTGGCGAACGCCTCAGACTGACTTTCCCGCTTCTTGGTTCCGGATACGGTATCCCCGGCGCAGATCATCATCGGCACATCGCCCTCGAAAAAGCGCAGGATCACCTGGGTATAGTTGTCCTCGATCTTATCACATGCATCGAGATCGACGAAGCCACTTTGGATCAGCCGCTCCACGGCCTCCAGGGCCGGACGCAGATACTCGCCCGCCGCAGGGTCCAGCGCATTAGCAAGCCTGAGGGCTTCCGGGTTTTCGGCCAGGGCGGCTGCAAACAGCGGATAGGCGATTGTGTTCATGAAACAGCTGGAGGATTTGACGCTGTAGCCCATCATCGGGCTGGCGCAGCCCTTGCTGCGGAAGGTTTCGCACACGGCCGCCAGCTCATCCCACGTGGTCGGGATGCTGAGACCTTCCTTTGCGAACAGATCGTTGTTCACCAGCATGCCGTAGGTCCTGGAGAAGACCGGCACCATCAGCACGCGGCCTTCCGCATCATGGTAGATCAGGCCGGGGCGGATGCAGTTCAGATCCAGTCCCAGGGCGGCGTCCGAAAGATCCTCC
>JAEEGL014845055.1_pt1 | contig 58621 bp, 54 predicted proteins | sample 9134231 | NCBI WGS metagenome assembly JAEEGL01 (sample SAMN16246548, study PRJNA631951) | gut metagenome | biome: gut microbiome; feature: rumen; material: fiber-attached | host: Bos | place: Iran: Karaj | collected 2018-10
TCGATCACCTCGATGTATTCGTCTGCGCCTTCTTTTACCTCGGCAGATACGATATCGTTGTTTTCGTCCATGACGACTTTGATCTCGGTTCCGGTTTTGCTCTTAAATGTCGAGATAACATTCTCCGCGGCCTGAAGGATCTTGTTTCTGGTGAAAGGAATCATCATCAGTGCGGCAGCGGCAGCCGCCACAGTTGCGGTAACCTTGACCCATGTCCGATTCGCCGTTCTCTTCTTAAGAAGGTTCTGACGGATCTCCTCTTTCTTTGTTTCATCCATTACGATTTTATCAATAGTACTTCTCATGTTTCTTCCTCCAATCTGATCTTTAATTGTTCTTTGCCTCGCCTGATACGCATGGCAACGGCCGATTCGCTGATCTTCAGTATTTTGCTGATTTCTTTATAGGTATAGCCTTCGTAGTAGTATAGATGGATCGGTGCACGGTATATGTCAGGAAGCTTCATCAGCTCATCGAAAACCGTCCTGTCTTCTGCGGAAAACCCATCAAAATACGTAAGCTGATACTCGTTGCTTTCCAGATCCACACTCGTTTTTCTGGCCTTTGATTTCAGCAGATCCTTGCAAAGATTGGCTGTGATCGTCAGTAGATAGGGCTTCTCAAATCGCCTGTCGAAAAGAAGATTCTTCGACAGCAGCTTCAAAAACACATCCTGTACGATGTCTTCGGCGTCGTGTACGGATCCTACATAAGATATAGCAAACCGGTACAGGTCATCTGCGTACGAGTCAAACAACTCAACTACAACTTCGTTTTTCAAACTTTGCCTCCTTGTTTCAGGATTGAGATCTCATAGATAAAACGAATCAGAGTGAAGGATTCTCACATGATTGTATACTGAATCTGAGAGAAAAGTATATCTGTACGGAAAAACCGCTTATTGTCAAAAGTCAATATTTATGTTAAGTTAGATGAAGATAACACGTGGAAGGGGACCAGTAGGAACCGGAATTCTTTCTTCAGAGAGTCTGCGGGTGGTGCGAGCAGATGAAAGAGAAGTTCTGAACTCGCCCCGGAGTGGCTTCATTGAAGTGGAAGTAGATGAAGACGGAGGCTCACCGTTATTAGAGAGCAGAATATCGGAAATATAGTTCTTTTCCCGTATTCGACGAGCGCATCCGAAGAAGGATGAACAAGAGTGGTACCGCGGAAGTTTCAGGCTTTCGTCTCTTATTAGAGACGGAAGCCTTTTTGTTTACTGAAATGTATGAGGAGGAAAGAATCATGAATACAGGTAAGTATCGTATGCCGGCAATCATCGATTTCCCGGAGCGCACGTGGCCGAACCATAGGATCACGAAAGCTCCGATCTGGTGCAGTGTCGACCTTCGGGACGGAAATCAGGCGCTGGAGGTGCCGATGGATATGATCCAGAAGCTTCAGTTCTTCGATTATCTGGTCAAGCTCGGGTTCAAGGAGATCGAGATCGGCTATCCTGCGGCTTCGGATACCGAATATGATTTTACCCGCTACCTCATTGATAACGACCTGATTCCGAAGGATGTGACCGTTCAGGTGCTGACTATGGCCAGGGAAGACGTCATTAAGAAGACTTTCGACGCGGCCAAGGGTGCCAGATCGGCGATCGTCCATCTGTATAATTCGACTTCCGCTCTGCAGCGGGAGGTCGTGTTCGGCTTTGATAAGGAGAAGTGTAAGCAGCTGGCGGTAAACGGCGCGAAGATGATCCAGGCGGAGATCGACTCCGATGAGAGTAATACCGAATGGCGCCTGGAGTATTCTCCGGAGAATTTCTCCGAGACGGAGCCGGAATTCGCTGTAGAGATTGTTGATGCGGTACTTGATGTATGGAAGCCGACACCGGAGAATAAAGTCATCGTCAATCTTCCTGAAACCGTGGAAATGGCCTATCCGAACGTGTTTGCGGATCAGGTCGAGTACTTCGCCACGCATACGAAATATAGAGATTCGATCATTATTTCCGTACATACGCATAATGATCGCGGTACCGGTGTGGCTTCGTCAGAATTAGCGCTGCTTGCCGGCGCAGATCGTGTCGAGGGTACACTCTTCGGAAACGGGGAGAGGACCGGTAATGCCGATATCGTCACGATTGCGATGAATATGTTCATGCACGGAGTTGACCCGAAACTGGACTTTTCAAACATCGATGATGTAATAGATATGTATGAAGGATGTACGGGAATGCGTATCGGAGAACGCCAGCCATGGGCCGGAAGACTTGTATTTACGGCGTTTTCGGGCACGCATCAGAATGCAATCCAGAAAGGCATGGAAAATGTCAAAAAAATAAATAACTGGTATGTGCCGTATCTGCCGATCGATCCGAAAGATGTCGGCAGGAATTATGATCCGATCATCCGGATCAACAGCCAGTCCGGCAAAAACGGCCTCGCGTACATTATGGAGCGTAATTACGGGCTGCATCTGCCGAAAGCCTTCCAGAAAGACTTCATGCAGATCGTTACGAGCGAATCTGAGAGCCGTCACAGCGAACTGATGCCGCAAGAACTCTTCGATCTGTTTGATGAAGTCTATGTGAATGTCATGACACCGTATCATATGATCGGATATCGTGAGGAATCTCTTGGCGATAAGAAAGCACACGTTACGGTGAATCTGAAATACATTGATGAAATGATCGAGGTCAATGGTGACGGTATCGGTTTACTCGATGCGTTCTGTAATGGTATTGAGAAAACGCTGAATATTAAAATATCGATCAGGATGTATAACGAGCACGCGATACAGAGTGGATCTGATTCAGCCGCGATCACATATGTGCAGATTGAAGATCAGGACGGGAATCTGCATCTTGGAGCGGGTATATCGAGCTCTGTAACGAAATCATCGCTTCGAGCAGTGGTATGCGCGTTAAATAGAATGATCCGATAAGAACAAATCCTTGTTTCGAAGAAAATAAAACGCTCCAGAAGCTCCATCGAAAAAGTGAAGTAAAGAAAGATCCGTCCGCGGCGTTGGATCTTATAGAGAGGCTGCTTATAAAAAAGCGGCCTCATTTTCATTGTTTTACCTCTTCTCAATTAAACAAAACTATGATTTTGTTTAATTGCGCATTGCGGAAAAAGCACTTCTTCTGCTTCTTTCGTTTTTCAGACAACCGGTTGTGAGGATTCTGTAGTATCAGACGTAGTATCAGATGGAATCGGTGTGACCGATTGCGATTCCGGTGCGATGGCGTCTTTCGTTGTCTCGGTCGCGAATGGATCGCTGGAAGTAAGATCATCAATATCTTGAATGCCGACCATTTGCTTATATTCGTTGGTATCGAGTTTCGGCATGATCCATCTGTAGGTCATGATCAGTATCAGAATGATAATGGCTGCCACAAGGATACGGCGGATCATCAGGAGTGCTTTCTCTTTTCTGTACTTCTGATCGACATATTCTTTCGTCGTATATCCTACGAGGACATATACTTTCGATATGGATTTCCGCTTCGGCATTCTTCTGTGTTCAGAGATCTTCGCCTTGATCTTATTACGTATCTTATCCGGAAGATTTCTGAAATACTGTACAGTAGTACGGCCCAGGAAACTGAAAAAAGCGCCGACATGCGTAAGGATCGTCACGGAATCCCGTTCATCGAGCTCATCGTCCGTGCGGTTTTCTTCGAACTCGTCCCGACTTTCGATCTCGGGTTCTACCGGTTCCCTTTCGGTCTTCGATATTCCTTCAAGCTCTTCCATTTCGTTATTCGGTTCTTGGTTTTCCCTCTTACTGTCCATATCATCCTTTTCCTTTTACGAGGATGATTATAGCATAACGATCTATTCCTGACCATTCATCCTTCCCCATCTGGTGTAGGATCGCCTATCAGAGCGTGCTTGTTCGTTCCTTCCATCGAAATGCCTCTTTAATGTGATCACGCTTAAGATGCACATGATGATAATGCTGCCGATCATGATCCAAATCAGTACCGTATAGAGTTGATCTGTCTTCTTCATCTTTAGACCTTCTTTCAATTCGAACAATCGTTTGACAACGGATAGTAGAAATGTTACTATAATCGTGATTATGTTTACGGAGGCGGATATTATGAGCACGTATCGGTTTACGAAGAGCAATCTGAACGAGACATTAGAGATCATATACTCCTTTATCGTTTCCTATGTGAAGAAAGAGGGATATCCGCCGTCTGTCCGAGAGATCTGTCAGGGTGTCGGGATCCGCTCCACATCTACTGTTCATGCTCATCTTCGCCGCCTGATGGAACAGGGAAAGATTGAATATGTCCCCGGTAAGCGTAGAGCGATCATGATCAAAGAGAATGACAACGCTTCCCTTCTCTCCTCTCCTGCGAAGAATATTCCGCTTGTCGGAACCGTGACGGCCGGTGTACCGATCCTTGCTGAGGAGAACATCGATCATTTCATGCCATTTCCTTCTGAATACTTCAACTCAGCCGAGTACTTCGTTCTGAAAGTCCGCGGTGACAGCATGATCAATGCACATATCTGTGATGGGGATTATGTGATCGTCAAGCGGGATAATATGGCCAATATGAATTCGATCGTTGTGGCGATGATTGGAAATGAAGCGACGGTGAAGCGTCTCACCTATCGTCGTGGTCATGCTGTCCTGATGCCTGAGAATCCGGCCTATGAACCGATTCCGTTCGAGGATGATGATTGCCGTATACTGGGTGTAGTACATGGCGTATTCCGCTCGAGAGTGAACTGATCTCCGTAACAAAGATGTTTATCCGGGAAGATCACGTGTTTTCCGTTTCTGGGAGAGATATAGCTGATTGAGTTCTTATAGATCAGAAGCTGTGCCAGATCATTATGCAGTACGATCGTATCCTGATCATAGCAGTCGATGATCCCCTCGATGATCTCCCCTGTATTCATGACAACTTCTACAGAAGCATATTCCTTGCGGCAGATATTCAGGAAGATTTCATTCACGCGTATCGGCGTTCTCTGCGGTTCGTATACGGAAACCGTGACATGTTTCTTCTTCTTTTTATGGATCGTAGAAGGTTTTATCGCTGAAGATACCGGTTTGTCGATTGTGGTCTTCGGGGTAATATACGTCGTGTGGATCATGGTATAGACCTCCTTAGCTTTAGTGATAAAACTATAGCATGTTCAGGGGCGTTTGCCTTGATGATATATCCGTATTTTTATACCCGTTCGGTATATTCCTATCGAATGTATGATTCTATGTTATATTCCGATAGTTCTTCTGCTTCGATCCAGTGGATATCGTCCATATGACGGAACCAGGTGAGCTGCCTTTTCGCATAGTTACGAGAGTGCTGCTTAAGTAACAGGACACAATCCTGGAGACTCTTCTCCCCTTCTATGTAAGGGAAAAGTTCTTTATACCCGATGGCCTGCATGGCCGTGGAGGAGGCAGGAAGCCCCTGATTATAGAGCCATTCCGCTTCTTTCAGTATCCCCTGCTCCAACATGAGATCCACCCGGTCATCGATGCGCTTGTATAGCTGTTCTCGCGGCCAGTTGATCGCGAAGAGTGTGAAAGGATATCTCGGACCTTCTTTTGTGGAGTCTTCCCGTATCTGACGGGTCGTTTTCGACACTGTCATAAGAAGCGCCAGTGTATGGATCACACGCTTCGTATTATTCTTATGGATCTTTTCTTCACATTCCGGATCCAGAACGATCAGGCGCTGGTAGATCCCGTCGATTCCGTCTTTTTCAAATTCCTCACGCAGACTGTTTTCAATCTCCCGGTCTACCGGAGCTTCATCGAAGGAGATCCCCTTCTGAAGTGCCTGCACATACTGTCCGGTTCCCCCGCAGAATACAGGCAGTATGCCTCGGGAAAGAAGATCCTCGATCTTCTCATATGCGGCCTCAAGATATGCCGCCACGTGGAAAGGAACAGAAGGCTCGACAAGATCGATCAGGTGGTGGGGGACCTGATTCTGCTCTTCTTCTGTCGGCTTGGCCGTGCCTACGGAGAGATGACGGTAGATCTGCATGGAGTCACAGCAGCAGATCTCTCCACCGAGCGATTTCGCGGCGCGGATAGACAGGGCGGTCTTGCCACTGGCTGTGGGACCGCATATGATCGGGATCGAACGGTATCCTGTTTTCGCAAGTATCGGATTGCTCGATATCTCCATACATCTTCCCTTCTGCTCAGACGATACGCTTAAACTCTTTCTCGATCTCTTTCTCGGAAAGACGGATCAGGATCGGCCGGCCATGTGGACAGTGATACGGATCCGAAAGCCCGGAAAGATCCGAAAGAAGCCCGGAGATCTCGATGTCATGAAGCTTGTCATGGCCTTTTACCGCGGCCTTGCAGGCGCAGGTGGCAAGAGACAGGATCAGTGCATCGTTTCTGGTCTTGCTGGCGTGCATCCATTCATCGATCATTTCGATAAAAGCACTTCTGATCTCATTCGGATCGATCTGTGCCGGAATCGCGCGGATGGCCATTTCGGTCTCTCCCATCGGCGATAATTCGAACCCGATATCCTGTAATTCATGGATGTGTTCTTCAATAAAACTGATATCCGAGCGGGACATGGAAACGATCATCGGTGCCAATAGTGGTTGGGATACGATGTTTTTCTCCATTTCCGCGCGCACGAATTTCTCATAAAGGATCTTCTCATGAGCGGCATGCTGGTCGATCATCAGTAGTTTTCTGTCTTTCGATTCCAGAAGAATATAGGTATCGAAGAGCGTACCGATCACCCTCGAGCTGAGAAGCTCATGCATGCTCTCTTCTTTGCTCTGTGGGACGATTTCCGGTTCGGGAAGAACTTCAGCCGCCGAGACGGATCCGACGGTTTCTTCCGAAGGTTCAGAATAGGTAGACTCAGGAAGAGGTTCTTCGACCATCGGAAGGTCTAAAGATGACGGGATCACTTCCTTTTCCGACGCGGTAATCGGTGCGGGAGCTGCCGTATATGGCGTCTCCTGCTCGCGGAAATAGAGATTCCGGAATCCGATATTCTTCGAATAATCGACCGGAGGGAGGCTCTTCGCGGTCTCTTTTTCTATCGGTTCCTGCGGCCGTGCTTCCTCAACAGAACTCGGCTTTTCGACCTTGGCGGACTCATTCTTCCCGTCCGAAGAGAGGGAGATGTCCATGCTCATCGATTCCGTAGCAAGTGTATTGGTAATGGCATGATATACAGCTCTGTAGATCTCGGATTCATTGGCGAAGCGGACCTCTGCCTTCTGGGGATGCACATTGACATCCAGATCCGAGGACGGCATCAGGATGTCCAGTATTACGAAAGCATATTTCCCCTTCATAAGCATATTCGTATAGGCGGCATCGATGGCGGAAGTGATGGTCTTGCTTCGGATCAGACGCTGATTTACGAAGATGGTCTGCTCGGAACGGGAGGCACGGGCAATCTTCGGAAGACCGGCAAATCCGCGGATCGTGATGTTGTCGATCTTTACATCGATAGGACGGCATGCGCTGACGATATCTTTACCGTATACACTGTAGAGGGCCGATCCGGCATCACAGTTGCCCGGACTCTGCAGTACGGTCTTTCCGTTCTTGATGAACTTGAAAGAAACATCCGTATGGCAGAGAATGAAGCGCTCCACCAGCACCTGGATATAGTTGGCTTCAGTCTGGTCTTTCTTCAGGAATTTATAACGTGCCGGAAGGTTATAGAAAAGATCCCGGACTTCGACTGTCGTACCGGATGGCATGCCGCATGGCGTGCATGAGATGAAGTGTCCGCCTTCGTACTTTACACAGGTTCCTTTCTCGGCGAGAGGCTCTTTCGTAGAGAGTGTTACTCTGGCGGCCGCGGCAATGCTTGCGAGTGCCTCGCCACGGAAACCCATGGAGTGGAGCGAGAACAGTTCGTCGAGTGTACGGATCTTGCTTGTTGCGTGGACGATAAAGGCATTGACGGCATCCTCTTCGTCCATGCCGCAGCCGTTGTCCCTCACGCGGATCAGTGTAATGCCCCCATCTGCGATCTCTACAGTGATCTGGGTGGCACCGGCGTCAATGCTGTTTTCCATCAGTTCTTTAACGATGGACATCGGACGCTCGATCACTTCTCCTGCGGCAATGGCATTCGAGGTGGCGGCGTCAAGAATATGGATTCTGGCCATAATCAGTTGTCTCCTTTAGCTTTCTCAATAAGTGAATACAGTATATTCATCGCCTCCAGAGGCGTAATTCGGGATATGTCAAGATTGACCAGCTCGGTTCGGAGGGATTGGGAGTCTGATTGGGTGCGGTTCGGTGAGAAGATCGGGATCTGCCCGGAGATGGGGCCCTCATACTGCTCCTCCCCTTCTTGATACGTGATCTGCATTTTCTTCTTGTCCAGTTCGGAAAGGATCACACCCGCGCGCTCGACGACCTCGGAAGGAACGCCGGCCAGACGCGCCACTTCAATACCATAACTGTCTGATGTTCCGCCACCTGAAATCTTATGGAGGAAGCGGACTTCCTTATTCTGTTCGTCTACTTCAACATGTGCGTTGTAGACGCCTTCTATACTTTTCTCTAACTGATTCAGTTCGTGATAGTGTGTCGCGAAGATGGTTCTCCCGAACATGATCGAGCGGTTACTGATGAACTCGATGATCGCCCATGCGATGGCAAGACCGTCATAGGTACTGGTGCCGCGTCCGACTTCGTCGAGAAGCAGAAGACTTCTGTATGTGGCATTCCGGAGGATGCCCGATACTTCATTCATCTCGACCATGAATGTAGACTGACCGAGGGAGATGTCGTCTGATGCTCCGATCCTTGTAAAGATGCGGTCTACGATTCCGATATGGGCGAAAGAGGCAGGAACGAAAGACCCGATCTGTGCAAGAAGCACGATCAGCGCCGTCTGCCGCATATAGGTGGATTTACCTGCCATATTCGGTCCTGTGAGGATCATGATACGGTGATCGCTCTCATTCATGCTGATGCCGTTCGGGACGAATTCCCCTTCCTTCAGCATCTTCTCCACGACAGGATGCCGGCCGTCTTCGATGACGAGAACCGTGGAATCATCGACCATCGGGCGGCAGTAGTTATTCCGTTCGGCGAGTTCGCCAAGGGCCATGATGACATCGAGAACGGCCAGTGCAGAGGCGACGCGGTAGAGTCGATGCACCTGTGAGGCGATCTTCTCGCGGATCTCACAGAACAGGTCATATTCAAGGGAGATCAGCTTCGCTGTCGAGCCGACAATGGTATCTTCGATGGCTTTGATCTCTTCAGTTATATATCGTTCTCCGGTCGTTAGGGTCTGTTTGCGGATATATCTGTCCGGAACGAGGGGGACGTTTCCTTTCGAGACTTCGATATAATAGCCGAAGACTTTGTTATAACTGATCTTCAGGTTCTTGATCCCTGTCTCTTCCCGTTCCTTCGCTTCCATCTCCAGGATGATGCTTTTGCCGTCGCGGGAAGCATGGCGGAGACGGTCTGCTTCTTCGTTATATCCCTCTTTGATCATACCGCCTTCTTTTACGGAGATGGGTGGGTCTTCGTCCAAGGAGGATTCGAGGAGTGTATAGATGTCCGAGAGGTCTTCCAGATCGGCGGTTGCCTCTTTCAGGACTCCGGCATGGAAATGCGAGGCGCACTCCAGGATATAGGGAAGTTTACCTAAGGTGTTCCGGAGGTTCAGAAGGTCTCTGGCATTAACGGAGGACAGCGCGATACGGGATGCGAGTCTTTCCATGTCATGGACACCCAGAAGGGCTTCTCGAAGCTCCTGACGGTGGATAAAGTCATTCTTTGCCTGTTCGACGGCGTCGAGACGAGAGACGATGGCGGCACAGTCAATAAGAGGTTCCTCGATGAACTCGCGAAGCTTTCGTCCGCCCATGGAGGTCTGTGTCATATCGATGGCCCAGAGAAGAGACCCTTTCTTCGATTTCGAACGGATCGTCGATGTGATCTCCAGATTCGTTCTCGTGCTGACATCGAGTTCCATCGTGTCCGAGACCTCGAATATGCGGGCTTCGGAGAAATGTGTGACCTGAGCCTGCTGGGTCTCATCCAGATACGAAAGGATCGCATCGATGGCCGACAGGACAAGGATGTTCTTGACGTCTTCGGCAAAAGTACTTGCGTTCTTGCCCTTCTTCCCTTTCTTCCCGTCTTTCCCTTCTTTAAAACCAGCGGGCAGTACACGTTCGGAAAGACCGGAGGAAAAATCGGAGGACGGGCGCATGGTCACGGCACCGACAAGATTGTCACAGACATAATTGAAGAGTGTATCCTTACTGAAATCCTCATTAAAGATCAGCTCGGATGCTCGGTATTTCGAAAGAAGATTTACGAGATGCTGTGCGGTGTTACCGGAGATCAGCTGCGTGGCCTCCATGGTGCCGGTCGTAATGTCTGCGGCGGCAAGACCGTATTGCATGCCGATCTTATACACGCAGACAAGATAGTTGTTCTTCTTATCGTCAAGTCCGTTTGTATCGATGACCGTTCCAGGTGTCAGGACACGTGTGATGGAGCGCTTCACCAGACCTTTCGCCAGGGCGGGATCCTCCATCTGTTCGCAGATGGCGACTTTATATCCCTGTGTGATCAGCCGCTGCATATAATTCGAGGCGGCGTGATGCGGTACGCCACACATAGGCGCACGCTTCTCAAGCCCGCAGTCGCGGGAGGTTAAGGTCAGTTCCAGAAGCCGCGATACCAGTATCGCATCGTCGAAGAACATCTCATAGAAGTCGCCGAGTCGGAACATCAGGATCGCATCTCCGGCCGCTTTCTTCATGTCGAAGTACTGGCGCATCATGGGAGAAAGCGTAGAAACGTCGACGGAAGCATAGGTTAACAGTTCATCATTATTCATCGATAAAACTCTCCAATTCTCCTTCGACGGAATAGGGTTTAGCCCTCGTGATCCGGACCATTGCCAGTTTTCCTTCATAGTCATCGGCGTTAAAATCTGGCGCCGATGTATCGATCCTCTTTCCTTGATAGCTGATCCCTTCCGGAATGCGGAAGTTGACTAGACGGTTCGAATTCGTTCTTCCGGTAAGCACATCCGGTGCGGTCGCGGAGCGGCCTTCGATCAGGATCTCTTCGGTCTTCCCTACTACGGATTCATTCGATTCGAATGTCAGCCGGTTCTGAAGGTCAAGGAGACGTCCGAACCGCTCGGTAACGACATCCTGAGGGATCTGATCCGGATAGTCGGCGGCTTTCGTGCCGGGCCTTCTCGAATATTGGAATGTAAAAGCACTGTCAAACCGTACTTTCTCGACGACATTCAGGGTCTGCTGGAAATCCTCTTCCGTTTCACCCGGGAAGCCGACGATTATATCCGTGGTAAGGGTGGCTTCCGGAAGTACTTCCCGGAACAGCAGTGCCGTCTTCAGATACTGCTCTTGATCGTAGTGACGGTTCATGCGTTTCAGAACGTCACTGCTTCCCGACTGCATGGGAAGATGGAGATGGCGCTCGATATTCTTATACTTCTTCATCGTGTAGATGACTTCTTCCGAGATGTCTTTCGGATGGGATGTCATAAAGCGGATGCGCGAGAACCCGGGGATCTTAGCGGTTTCTTCCAGAAGAGCCGCGAAGGAGATCTCATCTTCTTTATCGCTTCCGTATGAGTTTACATTCTGCCCGAGAAGCATAACTTCTTTATAGCCTTCGGCGGCCAGCTCACGAAGCTGGGCCAGTATTTTCTCGGAAGACCGGGAACGCTCGCGGCCGCGAGTATACGGAACAACACAATAAGTACAGAAATTGTTACAGCCGTACATGATCGGCACCAGAGCGCGGAACTTTCTTTTACGAAGAACCGGTACATCGGTGTCATCGACAAGATAGTCTTCTTCGGATACAGAGAATACGCGCTTGCGCTGACCGAGTTTACGGTCCAGGATCTGCGGGAGCAGATGAATGTCTGACGGTCCGAAACAGGCGTCGACGAACGGGAAACTCTTCTTGATCCGTTCGATGTTCTCCTGTTGTTTCATCATGCAGCCACAGACAGCGATGAACATGTCCCGGTTCTGTTTCTTATGCGTCTTATAGGCGCCTAAATTCCCGAAAAGCCGTATGTCGGCATTCTCGCGGATCGTGCATGTGTTAAGAATAAGAAAGTCCGGAATGGCCTCCTCAGAAGCCTCGATCAGACCGATGGACTGCAGTATGCCTTCGATCTTCTCACTGTCCGATTCGTTGAGCTGGCATCCGTATGTTTTGACGCGATATGTCATAGGGTGCCCGTGTTCGGAACTAAGGGCGGCGACGCGATTTTTCAATGACGGAATAAGAGAGTTATAGCGCAATAACTCATCTTGCGATACAATAACGGTTGACACGTAAATGACCTCGATTTCTATTTCGATTTATTTTCGTTGTTTTTGACCCTTATATGATACACGAACAATCGATTTTTGTGAACGAGGACAGACGAGATTTTTTGTTTTATGGGAGCTTGGAAATGGTAAGATCGGACCATACAAAGCGGGTAATATCAGTACTTGCGGTAATCGTACTTGTGTTCTCGATGTTCTCTTTTCCGGCTCTGGCCGAAGAGTCTTCTGAATCTGATTCTGCGACGGAAACGATCGAGGATCTGGGAAATCCTGTCGTTGGTCTTCTTGATCCGGACCCTTACGGAGTGCCGGTAAGCGGTGCGCATTCGTATCTGATTTATGATACGCTCTCGGATACCATGCTGATCGGTAAGGACTACGATGCCCGTCGGGAACCTGCTGCCATCACGCAGATCATGACAGTGCTGATCGCACTGGAAGAACTGGAACTGTCGGATAAGATCACGATTACGAAAGATATGTATGAGAGTATTCCGAAAGAATACGTTCGTATCGGTTTTACGGAGGGTGAGATCATTACCGTCGAGCAGTGTATTTATGCGTGCCTTCTGAAATCGGCGAATGATGCCTGCATGGCTCTGGCGATCCAGATCAGCGGCAGCGAAAGTGCTTTTGTAAAAGAAATGAACTCGAGGGCGGAAGAATTAGGCTGTACTTCTACCCACTTCACCAATCCTTACGGACGTTCGGACGATGAGCATAAGACGACATGCCGGGATATGGCTCTTATCCTGAAAGAGTCGCTGAGGCATCCGGATTTCCGTGCAATTTCTACGTCCGCTTCGTTTACGATCGAGCCGACAAATAAGTTTAACGATAAGCGGGTGCTGAATAATGCGAACCGCTTCGTCTCTACTCCGTCCACGGCATACGAGTATTATATCGGAGGAAAGACCGGCTATACCGAGAATGCAGGTTATACGATCATTGCAGGAGCAGAGAAGGACGGACGATGCCTCATCGGTATTATGCTGGGGGCGGAAGATGCCGAACGCCGATACGAAGCGTTGGTGGATCTTCTGGAGTATTGCTTCAACAGTTATACGACCACCATGGTGGAAGAAAACGAGATGGAGGGCGCGGTGAATACTGCGGTAGCCCAGATCGGTGCTGCGCTCTCGGAAACCAATCTCTCGGTTTCTGAAACCTCTCTTTCGATATGTAAATACTATTCCGTGAAATCAGACCTGGCAAATGACGGATACAGTAATGAAGTCGATCTGTCTGAACTGGTGATCGATCCCAAGAAAGATGTGCAGGAATTCGTTCTTCCCATCTACCGGCGCTTCTCGAATAGCGAAGCATACAGGATCGGTGACCTGAAGATCGTGATTTCGAATGGAACGGTAGTGCCTGTGCCTACGGAAAAAGCAGAGGATGCTTCGGAAATCGATATCGGAAGCATCCTGCTGATCGTTTCTATAGTTTTGGTACTGACGTTTATTCTGATCCTTGCTGTCATCCTGCTTGTGAAGATGATGAAGAAACGGAAATTCAATAAACACCATCGAAATCCGACGATTCTGTGAGTGAGGAACCCGATAGGACCAGAAAGACAGGATCCTTATTCCCCTGCTACGGAAACGTCCGGGATCAGAAGGCTGGGAGACTGGATATGTGTCGATTCCGGTGTCGTGTAATCCACATCATTTGCCAGAGCTTCTACCTTCATGAGTACGTCGAAGAAATTATCTGCGATCGTGATCTGATTAACCGGCTTTCCGATCTTACCGTTTTCAATAAGAAAGCCCTCGGACATCAGTGAGAAGTCGCCGGAGATGGCATTAATACCGGCATGGAGGCCATATACTGCCGTGATGTAGATACCGTTCCCCATCTTCTCGAAGAGCTCATCCTGCGTGTACTGCCCTTTCTCGAAATAGAGATTCGTAGGCGCGATACCAAGAGGGCCCTTCGTTCCGCCGGTGGCATTGCCTGTGCTCTCCACTCCGTCTACAAGGGCGGTTTTACGGTTGTGCAGCTCGGATGTGAAGCGGCCTTTATCGATCAGGACTGTTCTCTTCGCGCTGACACCTTCCGAATCGAACGGCATACACAGAGCGCTCCCCTCGATCATGCCTTCGTCAATGAGTGTGATCTTCGAATCAGCGATCACTTCGCCCAGTTTCCCGACAAGTCGGGAGATGCCCTTCTGTATGGCCTCTGCGGAGAAAGAACCGGCAAAAGAAGCCAGAAGTGCACGCGCAGCGACTTTATCCAGAACGACGGGTAGTTTCGCAGAGGAAACCGGCTTCGCACCGAGTTTATCGATGACGCGTCTGCCGACTTTATTTACACATTCCTGTATATTGAACTGGGAAAGATCAGTGAAAGACCAGCCTTTCCCGTATGTCTGCACATCTTCTCCTTCTTTGGCCCGGCAGCCGATATAGACGTCAAAGCCATTCGTGCGGCTCTCGCAGTGCATCCCCTTCGAGTTCCGGATCATGATCTCTGCACTTCCATATACAGCGAAGCAGTCATCTACCGCTTCGATCCTGGAATCATATGCGAGAAGAGCTTGTTCCAAAGAAAGAGCCGTATTGGCAAGATAGTCGTAGTCGATCGACGTCAGCTCTTCGAAGAAGCCATTAAACTCGGGATACTCTTTCTCCCCTTCGTATACGGTGATCTTTTCTTTTACTTCCAGAACACTGCAGTTATCTTTCGCCTGTTCAAGCAGAAAAGGAATCATTTCCGGACGGATGTCTTCGGTAGAAGCATATCCCATCTGTCCGTTAAAGAGCCCGCGGAAAGAAAGACTCGAGGATTCGTTGTTCTCATACTCGACGATCTTCCCTTCTCTGGCGGACACAGACATGGTCGAATCCGCCCCATAGACAGCTTCTGCTTCGATAAAACCGGCTTCTTCTGCTTTCTTCAGAAGCTCTGTTACAAAATCTTGTATATTCTTATCCATCTTCTCACCTTCCGTTGATCAGGCTTGGCCGCCGACCGTGATTTCCGATACCCGGATCGTAGGCTGTCCGACATCTACCGGAATGTTGCCGCTAACAGAACCGCAGACACCCTGGGACAGCTTCAGGTCATTCCCTACACGGTCGATATTCATGAGGATCTCTCCTCCTTTTCCGATCAGGGTAGCTCCCTTTACGGCTTCACATACCTTGCCGTTCCGGATCATATAGGCTTCGTTCACGGCGAAATTGAATTCGCCTGTTGTCGTATCGACAGAACCGCCGCCCATATTGACAGCGTAGATGCCATATTCTGTGTCGGCAATGATGTCTTCCGGTTTGCTTTCACCTGCGGCGATAAAGGTATTCGACATACGGGATGTCGGTGCGAAAGAGTAGTTCTGGCGGCGTGCACACCCGGTAGATGGCTGCCCCATGCGACGTGAACCGATCTTATCGATAAGATAACTGTTGAGAATACCGTCTTGAATAAGCAGATTTGTCGAAGACGGCGTACCTTCATCGTCTACTTCGTAGCTTCCCCATTCCTTACTGATCTTCGCGTCATCATAAGCGGTCACGATCGGGCTTGCGATCTGTTTGCCGAGCATATCGGTAAAGCAGGAAGATTTAATGCCTACGGCTGTAGCTTCCAGTGCGTGTCCACAGGCTTCGTGGAATATCACGCCACCGAATCCGTTCCCGATGACTACCGGCATCTTGCCGGAGGGACAGGGCTTGGCAGATATCATGGTGACCGCCGTAGCGGCTGCTTTCCTTGCCAGCTCATCCGTGTCGAGACGCTCGAAGAATTCATATCCTTCGCCGCTTCCCGGACCGAAGTATCCGGACTGTTTATCTTCTTCCGAGCTTGCGATCGCCTGGATCATGACACGTGTGCGGCAGCGGTGGTCGGTCACATATAGACCGTCTGAATTGGCGATCCAAACATCTTTCTCTACATCTGCCGTTGAAGCGGATGTCTGAGTAATCAAGGAAGAATAGGACTTAGCCGTCTCTCCTGCCTTGCGGAGTTTATACACTTTCTCCGACTTCTTGATAGAGGATGGCTGTATCTCATATTTCTGCGAGAAATATCCCAGCTGTGGTTTCAGGTATACCGTTTTACCGGCCGGTACGCCGGAAATCGATGCAGAGGCACTTCGAGCCATTCGTATGAGATTCTCTTCGTTGTGCAGGTCATTCGAATACACATATACGCTTCTGTCACCTTCCAGTATCCGGATTCCGATACCCAGTTCCAGATTGGAACCTGTCCCCTCGACAACACCGTTTAACAGAGAAACGGAAGTGCCCCTGGTGCGCTCAATATATACCTCGGAAAAATCCCCACCGTGTGAAAGTGCCGCAGTAAGGATTCTTTCGATGCTTTCTTTCGTCAGCATGTCTGATTATGCCTCCATTCAATTCTTATACTTTCTTCTGATCTTCTTGCTTGTTGTTTTGTCAAATTCTGTATCACGAAGTACGACACGCTTCACATGCTTATAATTCACGAGATTCTTATTCACCTTGGCGACTTCGTCTTCCATCAGCTGCTGTACCGCATCATCGTCAGGATTGTCACCAAGAAGCTTCTTCACTTCTTCCATGCACGGGAAAATCGTTACTGTAATAATCACGTCATCATTTTCTTCTTCGCCGGATACCAGACATTCTTCTACATAGTCAGACATACAGAGCATGGTCTCGATCTCTTCGGGGAATACATTCTTACCATTCTTGGCAATGATGACATTCTTCTTTCTTCCTGTAATGATACAGAATCCGTCTTTATCAATATATCCGAGGTCGCCCGTGTGGTAGTAGCCATTCTCATCGATGGCTTCCTTCGTGGCTTCTTCATTCTTGTAATATCCCATCATGACGTTGTCGCCTTTGGCGATGAATTCACCGATACCGTTCTCATCTTTATCGATGACCTGTACATCCACATCCGGCAGCGGCAGACCGGCGGCACGGTTGTTAAAGTCACAGTCACGGTTCAGAGCCAGGATCGGCGCACACTCGGTAAGTCCATATCCCTGAATACAGGCAAAGCCCATATCCTGCATATCCTGAAGGATCTGCGGATCGATGGCCGCACCACCGGAAATGATCAGACGAAGGTTCCCACCGAAGGTCTCATGTACCTGCTTGAATATCTTCTTTCTCTTATCGATGCCAAAGAACAGAAGGAATTTACACAGTTTCCTTCCGAATTCGAACTTCCTTGCCATTTTCTTCGTGGCCTTGGCCTTAGCCATGATGCTCTTATGGAATTTCTCCAGCATCAGCGGAACGACGAGAATGATGCTCACATGCGACTGCTGCATATTCGGAACAATATATCTTAAACCTTCGCAGATCGCGATATGGGATCCACGGTACACCTGACAAAGGAACCCGCAGGTACACTCATATGTGTGATGTAAAGGCAGAACAGACAGGAACATATCGTTCTGGTCGATATACGTCATCTGACACATGCCTTCCAGGTTCTTACAGATGTTTCTCTGGCAGAGCATAACTGCCTTGCTCTGGGCAGTCGTACCACTAGTAAACAGCAGTACCGTCATGGCTTCTCTGTCGATCGGGGCATCGAGGAACAGCCGGTCACCTTCATCAAGGAGTTTCTGTCCACGGTCTAATACATCATAGAAGTACTCGACACCTTCACGATCTGTTTTATCCATACAGATGTAATACTTCACGCCGGGAATCTGATCACGGATCTCGTCGAGGACTTTCTGCTTCGAGGATGAATAGATAATGCAGTTTACTTCCGCACGGTTCAGGCAACTTGCGACTTCTTCCCCTGGTAATTCTTTATCCAGCGGCACGACGATGCCCGTTCCGTTAGTTGTAGCTAGATAGGACACATACCATTCGTAGCGGGTCTCGGCAAGGATCGCGACACGCGAACCCAGACCGCATAGATGTGAAAGACCGGTTCCCATAGCCTGGACCGATTTGTTATATTCGTTAAAGGTGTAATGCTCGTAATCACCGCCTTTTACTTTCTTGTAGTAAAAAAGCGGAAGATCTCCGTACAGTTCGACGCTCTGTCTGAGCATGTCCCGAAGATCTTCAATGTGGCGTACTTCATACAGCGGAATATTCTTCATACTGATCGGTCCTCGTATTTCCTAAAATGCTGTCAAACTATCATAAATCCGACAATACAATTTTATCGAAATGTACTATCTTATTCAACCGATCAGAAGAAAAAAGCTTTGGGTTGTACTCTTTTCCTTAAGATCATTCCGGTTTCTTCGGAATCTCGTATTTCCTAAGCCTTAGCCTCTTCTCCTTATAATCCGGGCAGTATTTTCTGACTTGGGCCCAGAAAGCGGAAGAATGGTTCATATGATACAGATGGGATAGCTCATGAACCAGCACATATTCGAACAGATCCGGTTCTACCTCTAGAAGGTATACATTCAGGGAAATATTCCCGTTACTGGAGCAGGAACCCCAGCGTGAAGTCATGTTCCGCACGAAGATACGGTTGGGGATTTTTCCGTCATAGGTAACGAGCCAGGCACTGACTCTCGCTTTAATGATCCTGGCCATCCGCTTCTGTGTGGCTTCGTCGATATATGGAAGACGGATCTTGGCCTGTATTTTCCTTCGTGTCTTATCGATCCAATCTGCGTTTCCCTCGATGAAACGGTCGATTTCCGTAAGACTCATACGTAACGGCGCATGCGCGATGACATGTCCGGTATCATCTAAACTGATACGAAGACGCTTCAGTTTCGCAAATCGGATCGTGACCGGAATCTGAAGATTTCCGGTCACGTGTTCCTTCACTTGATATGTCTTTCTTGCAGGCAATGGACTTAGTTCCTTCCGGGTACGTACCCTCTTGCGATGGCCATCTCTGCACGCTGCTTCGGCTTTCCGCCGAGTGCGATCTGTTCATCGATAAATGTCGGATGTGCAACCAGAAAAGCCTTCATATAATCGATAGGATTCTCCATAAAGTGAGCAACCATGTTCCGCTGTGCCGTGGAAAGGATCCCCTTCTCTACCGCCTCGTCGAAGAGCGAGAGTTCAATCTTCGCGAAGGTATACATGTTCACTCCTTCTTTCTTAAGATTGGCTTCGCCACCCTGCAGACGGTCGATTACCGCAATCGTATCCGAGATCGTTGCGCCGACTCCGCGGATCGACGGGATCCAGGCATTGGTATAGGAGGAAGCTTCAGTAATCAGATCGGCAATATGGAGGGATACTTTCCCCGAAAGATCGCCTTCTCCTACTTTCACAGCTTTCGCTTCGACCTGGGCCGAGTAGTAAGTCTGCCCGTCCTTAAAGATAGACAGATGCGGTTTCCCGAGAAGATAGGCCGGCATCAGAGAGAAGAAGAAATCTCTTCGCTCGCCGCCGGAAATAAAATCGAAATCCAGTTCTTCGGCTTTCTTAACGATCAGATCGATAACTGTCTTATAGGATTCGCAGGTTTCGTACTGCTTCTTGACGAAAGGAAGGAGCGTAGTAAGAAAGTCTTCCCGGTCTCCAGACGCAGACTTTTCGATCAAGGCCAGAAGCTCATTTGCTTTTTCTTCTGATTCGAGAAGAAAGTGAGTATTTACATAGAATGGCCCTAACGTTCCGGAAGCATACCAGAACGGCTTTTCCGGGTCACTTACCCGAACTGCATTCGTTTCGAAAAGATAATCTGAAATCGATTTCATATTCATTACCTCCATAATTCAAGCGTACCGGTAAGGGACGCGATTTCATCAATTTGATTCATCTCACAGTACTTCGCAAGATCTTCGATAATCTCGACCGGACGTGTCGGATGCACAAGTGTGATCGTTCCGAGTTCAACAGCCGAAGCGCCGGCAATCATGAATTCAAGCACATCCTCATAGGTTGCGATGCCACCACAGCCGACAACAGGGATGTTTACAGCTTCGTAGATGTCATGGACCATACGAAGGGCCACTGGTTTGACACAAGGACCGGAAAGCCCACCGGTGTTATTATGAAGAAGCGGTCTTCTGGTACGGATATCGATAGCCATACCCAGAAGAGTATTGATGGCTACAATTGCATCGGCTCCGCCGGCTTCTGCCCCTTTTGCCGTTTCCGAGATGGAAGTGACATTCGGTGTGAGTTTGATCCAGAGAGGAAGACTCGTTCTTCTGCGAAGATCGGATACCAGAGCCTCGATAGCCGTGGGGGAGGAACCGATCACCATACAGCCCTCTTTCACATTCGGACATGAGAAATTCAGTTCCAGAGCATCGATCTTCTCCTTATATGCATCGAGTTTCTCGACCATGGCGATATAATCTTCGTTCGAGTGCCCGGCCACATTTACTACTACGCCGGCACCGCTTCTGACCATATAGTCAAGTTCCGTCTCTAAGAATGCATCGACACCAGGGTTTTGAAGACCGACACAGTTGAGCATACCGGATGGCGTCTCGGCAACCCGGACTCCCTGATTTCCGTCCCTGGGCAGCAAGGTCAGTCCTTTTGAAGAAAGAGCGCCAAGCTTACTTAGATCCATGTATTCAGATAGTTCACGGCCGAATCCACATGTTCCGGAAGCGAGAATAATCGGGTTTTTCAGGTTTACACTCCCTACTTTTACAGAAATACTCACCAGATCACCTCCTCAGCAAGAAAAACCGGACCGTCCTTACAGCAGCGCTTGTGAACGAATTCCTTGCCTTCCTGTTCTGCTTTGATCTTACATACGCAAACCAGGCAGGCTCCGATTCCACATGCCATACGCTGCTCAAGAGAGACATAACAGGTCAGACCCTTCGCTTTAGCCCATTCGGAGACTTTTCGCATCATGATACCGGGACCTACGACCATTACTGTAGTGTCGGTCAATTCTTCATCCGGAACCGAAGAAAGATAAGCCATCACATTTCCGTGCACACCAAGATCCCCCGCATCTGTGGTCACATCGAATTGACCGCACACACAAGAGAACCTGTCATATAAGAACGCATCATTCTTACAGCGATATCCATTGACGACATGGCATGGAATATTCTTCTCACGCGCATATTCGGCAGCGAAGTAAATCGGGAAAATACCGGTTCCGCCTCCGACCAGAAGCAGTTTCTTTACATCGTCGAAGGGAAAGCCATTACCTAAAGGTCCTAAGACAGTAAATGTATCACCTTCCTGCGCTTCGAGTATCTGCTCTGTGCCCTTTCCGACTTGGCGGACGCCTACACTGAATGTTTTTTCATTCTTATCCACGCACATAATACCGAACGGGCGCTTCAGGAAGAAATGGCAGGATAGATTCACAAACTGACCGGGCACTGCTGTTTCGGCAATTTCCGGGCAATAGAAAGTCAGTACAGCACAGGTAGGGCTGAGTACTTCTTTCGATACCAGTTTAATCTTATACTCTTCTTTCATCGTCTTAACCCTTTAATGCAGAATTCAGATCATCGCGCATACGAATTGCTTCTTCCCTGGTGGCCCGCTGGAATCCGAGAAGAGTCTTACCGGATGGTCCTTCAATCGAGGTCATCTCCATGGGAGAGATATCTTCTCTCTTCTTCCAGGCACACATCAGGCTTCTTGAAGCATTTACGATGCCTCCTTTACCGTTTACAAAGGAGGCGACCGCATCCTTCCCGGAACCGCCTTGTGCACCATATCCCGGAACCAGAATGAGTGCGTGCGGCATGATTTTTCTTGCCTGAACTGCCTGTTCCGGCCATGTAGCGCCTACTACGGCACCAACAGAGCTGAAACCTGATTCACCAATCAGCTCCTGCCCCCATTTCTCGACATTTTCAGCCATCGCTTCGAAAACCAGTCGTCCATCTTCGAGCTTCAGATCCTGCAGATCACCGGCAGATGGGTTGGAAGTACGTACGAGAACAAACAGCCCCTTCCCTTTCTCTTTCGCCACATCGATGAAAGGTTTAATACCATCTATACCGAGGTAACCGTTTACCGTGATGCAGTCACAGTCGTACATTAAAGCTGAAGATCCATCGAGTATCTTCGTTTCGCCGATAATAGCGTTCGCATAGGCTGTCGCTGTTGTTCCGATGTCGTTTCTCTTGGCATCCGCGATAACAAGCATCCCCTTTTCCTGGGCATAACCTATGGTTTTCTTAAGGGCTTTAAGTCCCTCGATGCCATACATCTCATAATATGCGAACTGAGGTTTAATTGCAGGAATGATATCATAGACTGAATCTATCAGAAGACGGTTATAGGCGAAGATCGCTTCTCCGGTTGCTTCCTGCATGTTCTCCACGCGGCTTCCGTCTCTGTTCTTCGCACCATCGAGCCAGGCCTGAAGCATCTCTTCCGGAAGATAATCCAGCTTCGGATCCAGTCCCATAACAGTCGGGTTATTGCACTCTTCAATTCTCTTGAGAAGTTTATCAGCGAAGTTCATCATAGGTAATCTTTCCTCCTGCAATCGTTAGTTTCACTCTGCCGGTAAGTTTCGTGCCGATATAGGGCGAATTGGCCGCCTTGCTCCGGATCTCTTCTTTCGTATATACGAATTCCTGCGATAGATCCGCCAGCATCACATCCGCCGACATATCCTTACCAAGAGAACCTCTTCCGAGATTAAGAATACGGGATGGATTCTCTGTCATTGTCTTGATCATATCGATAAGGGATACTTCTCCGGTCTTCACAAGATAAGTATATCCTACTGCAAATGCGGTTTCAAAACCAATGATGCCATTATTGGCAAGAGAGAATTCGATATCTTTCTCATCAATGTGATGCGGTGCATGGTCTGTCACGATGCAGTCGATAGTTCCATCCTTGATTCCCTCAATCACGGCCAGACGGTCTTCCTCTGTGCGGAGAGGAGGATTCATCTTGAAGTTCGTGTCATATGTCTGACAGGCTTCTTCTGTTAAGGAGAAGTAATGCGGGCAGGTCTCGCATGTTACCTTTACTCCACGTTTCTTCGCTTGCCGGATGATCTCGATACCCTTCTTCGTGCTGACGTGGCAGATGTGGATCGGCATGTCCAGGTATTCTGCTGTCTGTATGTCTCGGGAGATCATGATTTCTTCTGCAATCGCCGGAATACCACGAAGACCAAGTGCAGTCGAGATGGCGCCTTCGTTCATGGCGCCCTCTGCAATGGAGAGTTCTTCACAGTGATTCAGGACCGGAAGATCGAAGTCAGAGGCATATTCCAGGACTTTCTTAAGCAGATTCGCGGTGGCGATCGGTTTTCCGTCATCGGAAACGGCCACGATCCCGGCTTCCTTCATAAGACCCATCTCCGAGATCTCTTTTCCCTCCAGCTTCTTGCTGGCGGCGCCAATGGGGTATACATGACAGGAAGCAACCTGATCAGCCTTTCTGAGGATTCCTTCCACAACAGCAGCATTATCACATACCGGGTTAGTGTTCGGCATGCAGCATACACTGGTAAAGCCGCCTTTCGCAGCAGAAGCCGTACCGCTCTTGATATCTTCCCTGTACTCGAAGCCCGGCTCTCTCAGGTGGCAGTGCATATCGATGAGACCGGGAAAAAGCGTCAAGCCTTCCGCATCGATGATCTCATCCGCATCACCGGTAAGCTTATCCGTGAAGACCCCGTTTTCGATATATACGGTGATCTTTTCTCCGGAGCAATAATGCTTCGCGTTTTTGATTTCAATTCTTTTCATTCTGATTTCTCCTTGCCATAAGTAAGTATAGAACTGCCATTCTTACTGCTACGCCGTTTGTAACCTGTTCATTGATCACAGACTGCGGACAGTCATATACGCTCGTCGGGAGCTCGACGCCGTGATTACACGGACCTGGATGGAGTAAATATGCATCAGGTTTAGCGAGCTTGAGTACATCTTCATTGATCGAGTAGAATCTTGCGTACTCAGCCACCGACGGGAACAGAGACTTCTGCTGGCGCTCGAGTTGCACACGGAGCCCCATGACTGCATCGGCATCTTTGACGGCCTCAGATACGGAACGGCACACTGTGCATCCCATCTTATCGAGTCCTACCGGAACCATTGTCCGCGGTCCTGCAACGCTGACCGTCGCGCCGAGCTTCGTTAAGCCGATCACATTACTTCTTACGACACGGCTATGATAAAGGTCACCACAAATGGCTACTTTCAGACCATCGATATGACCATATTTCTCGTAAAGTGTAAACATATCCAGAAGCGCCTGTGTAGGGTGCTCGTTCATTCCGTCACCGGCATTGACGATCGAGGCCTTCACACGAGGAGCAAGATAGTGAGGTGCGCCGGACTGGCTATGACGCATGATGATAATATCCGTCGCCATCATATCGATCGTTCTTGCCGTATCCAGTAATGATTCGCCTTTATTCACCGAACTTCCGGATGTAGTGATATTCGCACTGGCCGAACCCATATACTTCGATGCCAGTTCGAAAGAGAGCCTGGTTCTTGTGCTGTTTTCATAGAACAGCGTCACTACGGATTTGCCCTGAAGATGGGAGGTCTTCTTATTTCCTGATGTAAGAACCATCTTCATCATTTTTGCGGTATCGAGGATCTCCATGATCTCTTCCGCTGTGAGTTGCTTCAGACCAAGCAGGTCTTTATTTCGTAATCCCATTATTTCACCTCTTCACACAGAACGACTCGGTCCTGTCCATCAATTTCATTCAGTTGAACCGAAACCATCTCAGATAAAGCAGTCGGTACGTTCTTGCCGACATAATCCGAACGGATCGGAAGCTGTCTGTGACCGCGGTCGATCAGTGTAGCCAACTGTATACATGCCGGTCTTCCCATATCAAAAATCGCCTCGATCGCCGCCCTTACCGTTCTTCCGGTGAAGAGTACATCGTCGATCAGGACGATTTTCTTATCATTGATATTAAAGTGGATCGCTGTCCCGTTTACGACCGGGTGTGCAGCCAGCGTGGAGAGATCATCTCGGTAGAATGTAATATCCAGAACACCTACATCCGGAGCGGCCCCTTCCACATCTTCCATAACTTTGGCGATTCGGTTGGCCATCGGGACACCACGTCGCTGAATGCCTACCAGTGCCACATTCTCGAGACCTTTGTTCTTCTCGATGATCTCGTGTGCGATACGGATCAGGGCACGATGGACGGCCTGTTCATCCATAAGGACTGTCTTCTCAAGATACTCTTTCAAAAATACCACTCCTTCCATTGTCAGAGCCGCAAAAAACCGACTCAGTAAATGTCCTTGCGGCACCCTTTACTAGTCGGTCTTCATATTCATGCCTCCCATAACGGGATACGGTATTCTACTCTCGACAAACGACCTTCCTGCTCTCTCTGGAACAGACTTAAAGGATACGCTGTTAAGATAATAAACTAACAGATCTTAAATAGCAACTGTCAATTTGGCAAAAGCAATGAAACGTGATAACGGTGGAAATCTCCGGCAAACGCTTACCACACAGGCATTTCGTCGTAATACCAGTTCCAATCCTCGTTCTGGGCCTGGGATTTCTTACGCTCCTCCTGACGCTGGTCATTCGAATTTTCCATGCGTTTATCCATCTCGTCTTCGATTTCCTGTTGGCGCTGCTCTTTCTTCTCCTGTTCTTCCTTGCTGCCGCCTTGACCGTTGGGATCATCACTCGGTTCAGAAGGATCGCCGTTAGGGTCATCAGAAGGATCGGAATTCGGATCAGACGGATCCTGCTGCTGTTGCTGTTGTTGCTGCTGCTGTTCCTGCTGCTGTTGTTCTTGTTCCTGCTGAGCCTGATCCAGCATCTCCTTGATTTCATTATAGAGTCGCTGCGCACGGTTATCATGACCGTCATCATCTTCGTTAGCACAGTCCTCTTCAGAAAGTATATCGAGGCATTCTTCCAGAAGGTCGATCGTATCTTCAATCTTCTCCGGTGTCAGATAATCTTCTCCCAGAAGTTTCAGCTTCGCAAGGGCCAGATTGATACGGATCGGGCATTCCTTCCCTTCCGGCGGGTTTTCATCGAGGGCCTGCTCGTAATACTCGATAGCAGCCTCGTAGTCCATCTTCTGATACATTACGTTTCCGTTGTTGTAATAAACAATATAAGGCTCGGTGAAATTGAATACCTCCAGCAGGCTGAAATTCTCCGAGTAATCGCCGTCTTCATACTTGGAGATGACCCATTCGTTATAGCCATAAGTAAAGGCGAACTTGAACAGCAGCAGGAGAACAATTGTGTAAGCTGCAATCGTGATACTTTTCTTCATTCTTTTATCCTCCTCTTATAGTAAATCAGATCATACAGAAGAAGGGCGACAAGCGGGATCGCAAACCAGTAATAGGTCTCCTTATAACCTTCCATACCGGCCTCTCCTTCTGTTGCATATTCATCTAGATTGTCCGTAATATCCGTAAGAACATCGCGGATGGTTGATGGCTTTTCTACATGATAGTATTCCACATCCAGATCATCAGCGATGGACTGGAGATTATCTTCGTCAATATGGGAGATGGCATCTACCGTTCGTCCGTTTTCATCACGGGTCTTCATGTAGAATGGTTCACCATAATCACCTTCATAGCTTTTGACCAGCATTTTTCCGCCTTCTTCCGTACCATAACCGAGAACGGCACCGGAAACGATATACTCCTCGGCATCAGCATACGATCCGAGTTCCTCGTCTTTGCTGGTGATCTCACCATCGCTGAAGAAAAAGAGGATCTGGGCACGTTCACTGTCCTGTTCATAGTCCTGTTCAAGCGTCGCCAGGATCTGGGAGAATGGTAGATTGAGCGAGGTACCCTGAGCATAATACTGCGTTTGACCTTCGAGGGAACGGATCGCCGACATGACTACATTCGTGTCACTGGTGTACGGAGCCAGCCGATAAGCATAGTTTCCGAACGAAATGACAGAGAAACGGCAGCCTTCCATTTTGTCCATGATATATTCACAGTCTTCCTTCACTGCATCAATTCTTCTTCCTCCGTCGTTAAAGTCTTCGGCGAGCATACTCATGGAGTCGTCGATTACGAACAGAACATCAATGTTCAGTTCCTTCTTCGGAATATCATTGGTAAAAATCATAATACGAAGATTCATGGCGAAGACCAGAAGCACGATCAGAATCTGGCGTATGTAATTCCATACACCTTTTCGCTTCATCACTAACATGCCGATACACAGAATCGACATGAGCCATATTGGCAGGATCGGATTGATCTTCATAGTTTCACCCTTCTACTCACTACAAAATGCAAACAAAGACTGAGCGTCAGAAGCAGGACCAGCTTCTCCGGGAACTCCGTAATCGTAACATCGCTCTTATACAATACGGAGGTGTCGGTCTTTTCTACCTCTTTGATAATATCTTTAGCCATGGTCTCGGAACTCAATGTAAAGAGCTTGCCACCTGTACTCTCGACACATTTCTTATAGTTATCATAGTCCACTACAGTTTCCGGTGAAGCCGCGAAAACTTTGACACCATATTTGGCACAGAGCTCTGCCGCTTCATCAAGCTGGACGAAAGGCTCGCCCCACAGCTCATTATCCGTAGCCAGGATGATAACACGTGTTCTTGAATCATCGTCCTTAACATCGGGGAATTGGAAAAGCGTGGAGGCCAGGCCATCACCAATCAGAGATGAACCTGAGTCGTAAGCATATGTAATCGTACCATCGATAATGTACTGGTACTTCACATAGTCTTCAGAATCATAGAAATCCCCGTTTTCGATCGTGTTGATGGCGATCTTACAAGCCTCCTCGATCTGGTCCAGAACATCGAGGATGTACTCGTAGTCTGTAGTAAGAGGCACCAATGTGACGGTCTGACAGTTGAAAATCGTGATACCGAATCTTTCACCGTGGAGACCATTTACGAAGTCCTTCAGCTTCTCACATACTTCAAGATCAACCTCAAACATGGAACCGGAAGTGTCCAGACATAGGAAAATATCTCGGTTATGAATCTCTGTGATCGTCTGTTTGGAACGGAAAGGCCGCGCCAGAATGAACATGAGGAAAGACAGCGCCAGAACAAGACTTACGATGACAACGAGCGAGCAGAACTTAAACTCGAAGAGTTTTCTTTTGAAATACTTCGTATTCTCAAGCATCTCGGTATTGGCGACTTTTCTTCCGTCTTTAAATCTCTTTCTGTATCCGAAAGTCAATATCGCAAGTACAAGAATGACCGGGATACCGATATAGATCGCATATGGATTCATTAATTCCATGTGGATATCACCTCCCTGGCATCTCGAATCGAATCAGATGTTTCTTTGTCAGATCTCTCGGCGAACTCAGGCGCATAGAATTCTTCGATGAGACTGCTGATCTGATGAACATTGTTGGATTTCAGTTCGCTAAGTGAGAAGTTCTGCGCATTGATTCCCGTCATGTCATGAACAAACATACGCACGACGGCAGACAGTTCCTGATGCGTAGCACGAACGTCCATCTGTCCTGCAGCATACTTCTTCTCAATCACATTGATCTTCTCCAGATAGTCACGCTTGGTCTCTTCTTTACTCTTGGGCTTAAAGACGACCGGCTTCGGTACTTTCTTCTTGGCAGGTGTCTTCATCTTCTTATGAACAAGCAGGATGGCGACCAGGATGACAACAGATGCCACTATGATCGCAATCATGATGACTACAGGCAGGAAACTATAGGAGAACGGATCTTGTAAATCAACGGATGTTGGCATATCTGTGTCGCTCCAGTAGTTCTGTAATAGTGTAGGTTATGTTTTCTTTCGTGCCGACTGAAGTCTGAAGGATCGCATGATGCTTCAGTTTCTTCTCGTTGTCCTGCGCCATTTTCTCTTTCATCTCTTTCTCTATACGTGCCAGTTTCTTGTCCATAGTAACGAAACGGGGCACATATCTGTTCTTCTCTACCTTAAAGGCATGATCTCCGGTTATATCTGCGTCATTCACATTAATGAACAGAATATCGTGCTGACAGATGAGCTTTCGCAGGACAGCCTCGGATACCGAAGCCGTGCCGGTCTGATCTGTGATGACAAAAACGACCATTTTTCTTCTGAAATTCTTAAGAAGATACTCGAGGCTCTTGTTCAGATCGGATCTCTTCGAATTCTGAACATCTTTGTCATACTGTGAAAGGAAGTGCTCTATATCATAAAGACGGGTCCGCAAAGGGAAGAAACGCATCTTGCCGTCAATATTATAAAGAGAACCGACGAAATCTCCGTTCGAATAGGCCAGATAGGAAAGTGTACCACCTGCGTAGATCGCCACGTCCTTCTTTGTTTCCCCTTTATCTGTATCAGCACTCATTTTCGCACCTGTGTCGAAGATAATGAGGATGTTATGCTTCTTCTCGGCGATATAACGCTTAACAAGGAGCATACGGCTGCGCGAAGAGGCTTTCCAGTCAATATCACGGATATTGTCACCGGGAATGTATTCCCGGAGATCCTCGAAATTCAGGCTTCTGCCCATAAAGACAGACTTATATGAACCATCGAGAATACTGGTGGCCTTAATATTCGTGTGAATAGAGATATTCGCTTTTATTCTTGTAATGTAGTCAAGAATCATGGCGTCGGCGTTGCTCCTACGATCTTATCGATAATCTGCTCTTCTGTTACTCCATCGGCTACAGCAGCAAAGTTCAGAGAAATACGGTGACGAAGAACGCTGTGGATCAGAGTTTTCACATCGTCAGGCGTAACATAACTTCTTCCGTTAATAAGTGCGACGGCCTTGGAGACCTCCATCAACGAGATGCAGCCACGAGTACTCGAACCAAGTGTGATATACTCTGCAAGATCTTTACCGATCACATCTGCAGGATGTCTCGTCGCATTTACGATCTGGATAATATATCTCTTGATCGCATCATCAAGATATACCTTGTTGGCCATCTGCTGGAGGAAGTATACATCTTCCAGTTCAACAACGGCTTCGGACTTCGAGAATACATCTTTCTCAATACGGTTCAGAATCTCGAACTCTTCTTCCTGTGTCGGGTAATCGATCTTTTCTTTAATCAGGAAACGGTCGAGCTGTGCCTCAGAAAGTAAATAGGTACCTTCCTGCTCGATCGGGTTCTGTGTTGCGATGACCGTGAAGATCTTCGGCATAGCGTAGTTGTAGCCACCGATCGTTGTCTGGTGCTCCTGCATGACTTCGAGCATAGCACTCTGGGTCTTCGCACTGCTTCGATTGATCTCATCAAGAAGAACGAAGTTCGCATATACCGGACCAAGTTTCGTTTCGAATGTATTGGTTGTATAGTTGAAGATCTGTGTACCGATAATATCACTCGGGAGAAGGTCCGGGGTACACTGGATACGGGAGAATTTACCATTCACCGCATCTGTGAGTGTTTTCGCCGCTGTAGTCTTCGCAAGACCCGGGACTGACTCCAGAAGGATATGTCCGTTCGAGATGATGGAGATCAGAAGCGACCATCCGAGTCGTGTCTGTCCGACCATCTTCTTATAATAGCAATCCGTGATTTTCGAAATAATCACTTTGCTTTTCTCTAGTTCCACATTCGTAATTTCAGAACGATTCTCCATTCTTCTTCTCCTCCCAATAAACCACAAGATTTATTGTTAATATTATGGTGCTTATATATACTATTCCATAATTTAAGAGATTGCAAATGACAAAAACATCACTTTCAAGCCCTTTCTGAGAATAAAGACGAGGCTTAGCGAGAATTTGTTGCAGTTTTACCGAAGAAATGCTTGATAAGAATGATCAGTCGTTTGATTTTCGGTGGGAGGTGGTGTCATATAGTCACCGTAGATCGAGGTCAGGTATTCATTGTACTGCTTGATACATACATATTCCCGGTCCTCAAAGGGTAAACGGATCGTCCCTTCGAAGACTTGAGGCCGAATCGACTTCTGCTTTACTGTTTCCGAACCGGAATAGGCTATATAGCCGGTATTCTTTCCATTATACTTCTGAGCCAGTTTATCTACTTTCTTACCAAGAAAGTTGTAAGGTAACGGAAGAAGCAAGGTATGAGTGATGATGAAGAGAAAAGCAGAGACTGCACTTCTTCTCTTTACATTTTCATAGCCAAGTGCGCGGATCTTGGCGAATCGTAACAGCGAATTATACCGTTTGTGGAAACGATAGGCTTCTTTCGTATTCGGATCCGGTACTTCATCATAAGGAAAAACATCGACCCAGATTCCATAGTTTTTAATATGGTAATCATCTTTTTCGATAATATATGTATCGGCTGCTATAATCTTCACCCATGGAAACCATGTATTCTCCTGGTAAAGCAGACGGAATTTAGGATTGTTCTCCGATTTGACGGCAGAGATAAATGCTTCATAGTCTTTGCGGAGCATCATAACATCCAGATCATCATCCCACGGGATGAACCCCTTATGCCGGACGGCTCCTAATAATGTACCATATGACAAAGAATACTGAAGTTGGTACTTCTGACACACAGAATCAATAAAATCCGTGATCTCTAACTGCTTCTGGCGGATTTCATCTATGCTCATTTCCTGTTTGCTGCTCATGACTATTCTTCCCCGATACTCTTCAGTTCCTTTAAATAGCGCGCGATGGCATCCTGCCAGCATGGCAATGGTACAAATCCGGCTTCCACAAGCTTGCTCTTGTCCATACGGCTGTTTAATGGCCGTTTCGCAATACTTGATCCGTATTCCTCGGTTGAAACGGGTTTTACTTGTGTATTCAAACCGGCCTGCATATAGATTTCACAGCAGAAATCATACCAGGAAATATAGCCACCTTCATCCGCTTCACTGTTTGTGGCATGGTAACAACCATACTTGTCCGTTTCAAGCATATCAGCCAACAGCCTGGCCAAGTCATAGGTGTATGTCGGTGTTCCGATCTGGTCATTTACGACACGGACCTCATCGTGAGTCTTTCCGACTTTTAACATGGTTTTGACGAAATTGTTGCCATTGATACCGAACACCCATGCGATACGAACGATAAAGTATTTCTCAAGGATGTTCTTGACAACAAATTCACCGTCAAGCTTGCTCTTTCCATACACGTTCAAAGGTTCGAAACATGTATCATCAGGACTCCAAGGAATATTACCCTGCCCGTTAAATACGTAATCCGTACTGGTATATATCATTTTCGCATCCGCTTTCTTAGCGGCGCGGGCGATGTTCTCGGTGCCGGAGACGTTAATTGCATACACCTTTTCCTGATTTTGCGGGTCTTCCGCTGCATCAACTGCTGTCCAGGCTGCGCAATGAACGATGGCATCCGGTTTGATATTGTCGATAATTCTGCTTACTGACTCTGCATCGGTAATATCCAGTGAAATATAAGGAATAAGCGTAGCCGAACTGCCATCTGCGACGCCGGAGTAAACGGACTGTATGTCGGAACCGATGCACTCGTGTCCCCTGTTTACCAGTTCATTTGCCATATCGTGGCCAAGCTGGCCGCCTATGCCGGTAATAAAAACCCTCATCTATATCACCTGTTACTTATTGCTGTACATATCCTCGTAGTATTTCTGGTAGGCACCGGACGTGACACGATTCATCCATTCTTCATGATCAAGATACCAATCGATGGTCTTGACAATGCCGACTTCGAACGGGGTCTCAGGATACCAGCCGAGGTCTTCTTTGATTTTGCTTGGATCGATACCGTAACGGCGGTCGTGCCCCAGACGGTCTTCCACGTGCTTGATCAGATCTTCTGAGATCCCCTCGTCTTTCAGACGGTCATGAAGCTGTTCAATGATCGTCTTTACGATAAAGATGTTCGGACGTTCGTTATGACCACCAACGTTATATACCTCGCCGACCTTACCGTCGTTGGCTACCATATCTATGGCCTTGCAGTGATCCTCCACATAAAGCCAGTCACGGATCTGCATACCGTCGCCATAAACAGGGAGCTGTTTATGATGCTTCACGTTGTTGATCATGAGCGGGATCAGTTTCTCCGGGAACTGGTACGGGCCGTAGTTATTGGAACAACGGGTAATGTTGATTGGCATACCATAAGTATCGTGGAATGCCTTGACGAAATGGTCAGCAGATGCCTTAGAGGAACTATAGGGACTATGAGGATTGATCGGAGTGGTCTCCATGAAATAGCCTTCGGCACCGAGAGCGCCATAGACTTCATCTGTACTGACCTGAATGTACTTCTTCCCTTCCTTCCAGGTCTTCTTTTCAGCATCATACCAGGCTTCTTTGGCTCGCTGCAATAGATTGACTGTACCCATTACATTGGTCTGTACAAAGATTTCCGGATTCGCAATGGAACGGTCTACATGACTCTCAGCGGCAAAGTTAATGACATAGTCAAAATCATACTGTTCGAAAAGCTTCGTAATCAGTTCCTTATCGCAGATATCCCCATGTACGAATACATGCCGCTTGTCCTGCTCGATTTCTTTGAGATTTTCAAGGTTCCCGGCATACGTCAGCTTGTCCACATTGACCAGAAGGATATCTTCGTATTTATTCAACATATAGTAGACGAAATTCGAGCCGATAAATCCGGCACATCCTGTAATCAAATACTTCTTCATGTGTTACTTCTCCTTAATATCTTACTTTTCCGTCAGCTACAGATTTCAAATGGGCACCATACGGAGACTTTCCGTACCGTTCCGCAGAAGCAATCAGTTCATCCTTATCGATCCATTTGTTGACATAAGCGATCTCTTCCGGTGCGGAAATCGTAATTCCCTGACGTTTGGAGATCATCTGGACAAAGTCCGCTGCCTCGACGAGGCTATCCATGGTTCCTGTATCCAGCCAGGCAAATCCGCGTCCAAGTAATTGTACATCAAGACGTCCATCTGTCAAATACATGTCATTTAGTGTCGTAATTTCAAGTTCTCCGCGGGCACTGGGCTTCACCTGAAGGGCTTTATCCGATACTCCTGCAGGATAGAAATAGAGTCCGGTTACCGCGTAATTTGATTTCGGTATCTTGGGCTTCTCTTCGATGCTTGTCACTTTACCCGTTTCATCGAAAGCGACGACACCGAATCGCTCGGGATCATTCACGTAATAACCGAAAACGGTAGCTCTGCCATTCTGTTCGGCATTCTCTACGGAACTTCTGAGGACTTTGCTGAATCCGTTGCCATAGAAGATATTATCGCCAAGCACCATCGCACAGGCATCTTCTCCTATGAACTTCTGTCCAAGAATAAACGCCTGAGCCAGGCCATCCGGAGATGGCTGCACACAGTAAGAAAGAGAGATTCCGTACTGGGATCCGGTACCCAAGAGTGCCTCAAACCTTGGTGTGTCTTCGGGTGTACTGATAATCAGAATATCTTTGATCCCGGCCAGCATTAATGTGGACAGCGGATAATAGATCATCGGCTTATCATAAACAGGAAGCAACTGCTTACTGGTGACCATGGTAAGTGGATAAAGTCTCGTTCCGGCGCCCCCGGCAAGAATAATACCTTTCATAGTTTACTCCTTTTGTATGTCTGTCTTCGGTTTTCTTTGCAAAAGCTGCAGCAGGCTGTTTCGGTATATGTATAAGTATAATACTAAAAGCGCAGCATATACCAGACATCCATAAACGAATTTCAACCTTGTGGCACAAAGTATAAATGCCATGGTCATGAATGCCTCAATAATATAGTCCCTAATGATATTCACCCGGATGATTTTGGCCACGATCATTTCCGATAGCACCGACCGGAACATGATAAAGAACACGATAAAATACAGCATCAGGTTCATGTTGTCCAGCACATATGCCGAAATAACAAAAGAGGACATGGATAATACCACTGCTACGACATTCACCAGAAGCATCTTTTTCTCAGCCCGGTATGCCTTCAGGTAGTTGTTCGTAAGAAGACTGACCTTGGAGGCATAAATGATGATTGGCATCATGATGCCTAGGTAGGAAAGACTTTCCACATATTTCGGAAGCCATCTTTCCAGAATAAGACATCCGGGATAGTAACACCACAGGGATAAAAACAGGACCGGCGTAATGGCATTCCGGATCATCATATAAAGCTGTGGAAGCTTATCCTTCTCCATACGCTTCAACTGCGGAAAAAGCACTACACTGATGGCAGTGACGAATGCCAGGAACAGATTGGAGATGCTGAAGGAGAAAGATACTTTTCCGAATACCAGATCGCCCCAGTGCCACTGGATGATCATCTTCGCGCCGCTGATTAAGAGAGCCGAAGACCAGTTGGCCACAAGAAGCATACATCCGGAACTGACGTTGAACTTGAGTTCGGACATCGCCTCTTTCGTGGCAATGGAACTTCCGATATACATGTCCCGGTTGTAAAAGAAACCCACCAGCACGCCGAAGAAGTCGGCGCAGAGATCTGCGATACAGTACATGTAGAACTGTTCGACGTGAAATACCAGAAGCAAAACAGTAAAGACGCCAAAGAACACTCTCTGGGAGATAACGAGTTTGGCATAGATATTGATCCGGTTCGTAATCTGGAAGATGTAGGACGTGTACGTAAACAGGTTTCTGGAAAGCACGCTAAGCGCAACAAGAATGAAAACCAAACGATTTACACCGCCAACGAATATGGAAATAAACAGGATCGATACCAGAGTGATGAAGCCGTTTCCCAGCAATAAAGCCCGGAACTGGGAGCGGATCCTTGGCTTGTCCAGCTGATCGTAATCATACTGGGAATATCGAAGTACCAGACCATCCAGAAGGCCGAAATGAAGTACGCCTACATATCCGGCATATAGTACGAAAGACTGCCAGTAGGCGTATTCAAGTTCCGGAATAAATTTCGGAACGATCAGGTTCAGGATGAAACTGACCGCAAGAGAAATGACCTGAACCAGAAGGGACAGAAATACATTTTTTTTAATTGAATTCTTCTTTAAAGTTTTGGGCACAATAATAACTCCTCATACACATATATCGAAATAGAACGGCTCACTGCTTGGCAGAAATTTTGACTCTCCAGAGCCCTTCCTTGGCATAAACAAGGAAATAAAAGAACACCAGCCACCAGATCTCATATACAAGTCCGAAATGAAACCGTTTCAGAAATTGATCCAAAATCGGACAATAGACGACAGGATAGACATGAGACGTATAAAACAACCACCAGAATCCGAATTTGTCCTTCTTGTTCATAAGGTACAGAAATTCAAAAAGCATGCCCATTAATCCCGGAATGATGGCTATACCTGCCATGCCAAAGTCCTGATAATATGGACGGAAAGTGGAATAGATATTAGTAGAAAAGCTATACCCGTTGGGAGAGTTGTAGGTTATATATTCGGAATTGTGCGGCACATCCGACGCCTTCCCGATTCCGACTGCGGCAAGTGTATTCTGTACTACAGAAAAACTGTATTTTCCGTAAGTATAGTCTTCATCAAATTCCTCAAGCCATAAGTTATAAGCATAGAGTCCAGAACCGGCATAAATGCCGATGGAGCGTTCGAAATTGGATTTGTAATTCTTCATTCGGCCAAATGCCCAGAACACCAATGCGAATACTGCCACGATCGCACATACTTTGATGAGAAGCTTCTTATTCCGAACAAAAACAGATTTTTTCCATTCATATGAGGTCATGAACAGCAGAAGCCCGAAAAGGAAGAAACGTATCAGAATATTCCTGTCCGTCGACAGAAGTGCATAAATCAGAAAACTGATTATAGGTACAAAGACAAGTAAGTTGGTTTTCTTCTTATGGACAAACTTATCCAGGATGAAACGATGCATACTGATATAGCCGATCGCTACCAGAATCTCAAATAACTGCGTTGTGAAGAAGTTGTATTCCTTGTCTGCAGCATAAATCTTCCGAAGCGAAGCGCGGAAAGCGGAAAAAGAACTAAGATCAATCCCCTGGAACTTGACCATACAGTATGCGATCAGAAAAAACAACGATAATACTGAAAATAGTAAATAGGGATAATTCCCGTAAGTTCTCTCCATAACGCTTTCGCTATGCGTATCAGAAAGAAGATTCTTCCGTAACGATAGAAGTGCACGGCTACACAGTGTTCCAATAAAAAAGGACACGAGAGCCACGACAAACGTAAGCGTCGTCAAATAATAGAAACCGTGAGTCGAGATATCCCAGTTCTCATAATTCAAGCATACGATCGAGAAGCAAAGGAGCATGGCGGCACTGAGAAGAAACAACGGGCCGGTCATATCCCTCTTGTAGTAGAAGTACGACAGCAACAGTAATATGAAAATTATGATCCAAGTTGTAAATAGCATCAATTTCTCCGTTACAATTCCTTATTTCGTAGCCTCTTTTAGTTAAAACAGGCCCAGCAGCACTTTCAGCCGATAAGCCCAAGCACTCTCCCCTGTATGCCGGTAGATTTCCTTCTCTTTAAACATGCCGAACCGACGTATAAGTGAGCGGCGGTAATTCCCGTATTTCGATAACCGTGTAAGAGTATCCTGCGGAAGAAGGTCGCCATATTTGCTGGAGACCTCATATGCCAATGTACTTCTGCCACGACGCAGATGTTTCTTCTTGAGTTTCTTTTTATATTCGTCGAGGTGACTGGTTTCACGCACGCCAACCACATTATTCTCGTGCTGGCGGTAGAGAATATAACTGTTCTCATCATAAATGACCTTCCCGACAGAAGCGGCAACCATACCCACCCAAACATCTTGGATACGGATCCGGAGAAGCTCCGGCGTCGGGCGGCGGGACGGCTCATATAGAATTGCCTGAAGAGCGCGGTTCCATACCATGGTGCAGCCGGAGATCTTGTTGTTACACATGATCTGCATCCAGGAACAGTCCAGAGCATCTTTATGCCGCATGCCTAACCTGTTTTTGGCCTTGTCCACCAATATCTGATTGGAACAATAAAGGACAGGTCCCTCTTCTCCCTGAAGTTTAGAAACACCGGAAGAGATTTTCTCGGGAAGCCAGTTGTCGTCCTGATCGGCAAATGCATAGTAATCATAATCCGTTTTCACGTAATATACCAAGTCCATGAAACTGGAACCGACGCCCAGATTCGGACCTTGAAGAAGATGCACATTCGGGAACTTTTCCGTATACTCTTTTACGATAGAAACCGTGTCGTCGGAAGATCCGTCATCGCGGATAAAAAGCTGAACGTTCACATCCTTTTGAGCAAGAATGCAGTCGATCTGCTCTCGGACATATGTCTGACCATTATAGGTACTCATCAGTACCGCTACATTACTCATCTGCTTCTAACCCCCGCATCATACGTGTAAACATCTCCATGAGACCATATTGAGGTTTCCACCCGAGATTTCCGATCTTGCTCACGTCCAGATCCATATAGAGTGTCTCCGCATAGCCTAGTTTACCGATATCATCGGCAACATCAAACTGAACAGAAATCTCCCCGTCTGCCAGCTCCTGCGCAACCATCTTCGCCATATCTGCAATGGAGCAATATGTTTCGGGATTTGCGACCGTGTAAGCTTCACCATTGTCTCCTTTGAGAAGGCAAAGAAGGATCGCAGATACAGCGTCTGCCGTATACAGATAGCATCGCTCCGTTAACCCTAACGAACGAAGTACAATATCTTTCTTCTCCATCGCGCAGCGCATGAACTGGGCAAATACCCGTCCATCGTCATATTTGACACCCGGACCGAATGTCTGGGTTGCACGAAGAACGACCGTTGGGATACCATACTGGGCATAATACCCGTAGCACAGTGCTTCTGTAGCGATCTTTCCCACCGGATAGCTGTTCCGGCTGTTCTGTGGGAGGAATCCGCCCACTTCCGCTTCCGTGACTTTATGCCCCTTTTCAGGGAACCCATAGACTTCCATGGTAGACACCATGATAAACTTCCTGACCGGATGATCCTTGGCCCATTCCAGAAGTGCCTTCGTCCCCTCAATATTTGCAAGAAGCGTATCCACCGGCTTTTCCATAAAGTACTTCGAACTTGTAGGACTTGCCAGATGAACGATATAATCCACCTTCTCGGAAATCGCCGGAACCGAACCTAATTCATACGGAAGGATCGTGATATTATCCGACGGCAGAAGCACTTTCGCCGCTTCCGTATTGCGGACCAGAACCAGGATCTTCACAGACAGTGCTTTTGCCTCCGAGGCAAAAGAAAGTGCCCGGACCAGATTCAGTCCGATCAGGCCGGTGGCACCGGTCACCAGAACCGTGGTGTTGCGGAATGACTCCCAATCTATGAAAGAAAGCTCAGTAAGCTTCTGATAATCTTCAGTAAAAACCTTATTCATCTTCCTCATCCAACATATGTGGATTCTCTTTCAAATCCATTAACGCACGAAATGTAAAATAATCTGACGGAGTCGTGATCTTAATGTTCTCAGACGGGCCGTCCACAGCATGGATCGAATGGCCGGAAAGCTGCATAAGATAAGCTGTATCGATACAGTCTTTCATACCTTTCCCGATAGCCTCCTTGTGGGCTTTCAGAAGTTCTCCCAGACGGAAAGACTGCGGGGCTTTGACCATGCGGCACTCTTCCCTGTCGATGATCCTTCCGACTGCATTCTCTTCTCCTGTGACTGCAATCGTTTCGATCGCCGGAGTGACAGTGACACCGGAATCATACTTCTCGACCGATTCAATATTCTTCGTGATCGTCTCCTGATCGATCAGAGGACGGACACCATCATGAACCAGGCAGACAGTATCTTCAGGAAATAATTCGGCCGCCTTCGAAATGCCGTTAAAACGGGACATCATACCGGTTTCTCCGCCCGGAACGATCGCTTTCACTTTGGAAATATGGAAACGCTCGATCAGTTCCCGGCAGTAGTCGATCCAGTCGGAAACACATACGACCACGATACCATCGATCTTTTCATGATTCTGGAAATGTTCCAGCGTGTAGATAATGATCGGCTTTCCATGCAATTCCAGGAACTGCTTGGGTTTCGAAACGGTCTTCATTCTTTTTCCGGTTCCACCGGCAAAAATCACTGCTACATTCATTCTCGTTATCTAATCCTCATATGTCCGGCTCAACGGCGGTAGGCCTTGGTCGTGTGATGGGCGACCCGCTTATTCTCCGGCGGCAATTCCATGTAGTTCCGATAATGCTTGGTCAGATAGTCGTGATAGTTCTTGATCCCCATCACCTTCTGATCTTCAAAATCCAGTTCAATATAATTCGTAAACGTATCCTGTGTCATGATCTCGTCTTCCCGGTAAGAACCACATACACAGCCTGCGTATTTTGCGCCCTCGAAAGGATGCTTAAGGTTCTCTTTATCGATCTTTTCGATCAGTTTTCTCGGATTGGCGAACCGGCTCATGACGAATAGTGCCAAACGTACCGGTTCCACCAGGATGCTGTGTGTCTTGCTTCTGAAATACTTCTTCCAGCGGGTCGCATTCAGAAGTTCTCTTTTAAAAGTGGTCTTTTTAAAAATCTTAAAGGCTTCTTTCTCACTGTCTCCCAATCCATCGAGAGGAAAGACATCAATGGAAATACCGATATCGTAAGGAAGGCTGATGGCCTCATCCACCATCTTGGTAGACGGGTCATAGATTTTCGCAAAAAGATCGTCATATCCTTTCGTGTGAAGATAATCCAGGAGAGTAAATCCGGTATCGTTTTCCGAGCAAAACCGGATAAATGCATCGTAGTCCGGACGGGGCATCATGACATCCACGTCATCATCCCAGGGAATAAAGCCCTTGTGACGCACCGCACCAAGAAGGCTTCCTCCACCCATGGAATAGCGCCATCCATGCTCACGGCACAGCTGATCATATTTCATGAGAAGCCCCAGCTGGACCTCATGTATTTCCTGAAGCGATAGCTCATTCATGCTACTACTATTTCTCTCCTTATTCTCTGTCCGATACATTCGTGAACCCTTGATATATCGGACGTCACCTGTATTTTACCAATCCCGATTTCACATCGCAACGGCGCACAATAACCGTTTTGTAACATTCCGTATTCTTCCGTTTCTACCGGTGCAACAGCTTCTTGAATATAAATCCTCGAAGCTTTCCCGGAACCAGCGCCACTATAAACTGGATCCCCACCGTATAGAGATAATCCCAGCGGGATATAAATCCGGTCATAAGGACCTGCTTCTTCCCGGCACGGTATTTCTTGAAATAACTCCATCCACCACGGCGTTCAAACATATCATGTCCGATCCTGGCAAATACCAGAGGCTCATTGATGTTCATGCCATGTGCGCCGTTCTTCAGCATCCGGGCCCAAAGATAGGTATCTTCCATTAATGGACAGGATTCGTAGTTACCGGCGTCAAGTACTGCACGCTTCTTAAACATGACAGTCATGTGATTAAATGCATCTCTTCTTTTCTGATACTTCACGATCTCTTCGTGAGTGGACGGCACGGTACGTCTGGCTACGATGTTTTCCGGTGTATCTTCAAACTCATCGATATCGCTGCCACAGATGTCCAGATCCGGATTCTTCTTGAAAATGGAAAGCTGCTTCTCGAAGCGATCTTTTCGTGCTATATCATCTGTATCCATACGGGCTATCAGATCATATTTACACTCCGGGACACCGGCCCGAAGTGCCAGTCCCAGGCCCTGATTCTTAGAAAGCGGAACACGATGAATCAGTCCCGGAAGTTCTTTCTGGTACTGATCGAGAAGCGCATACATCTCCTCGGTCAGCGGTCCATCTTCCACAACGACCCATTCATCCGCTTTCACAGTCTGATCCAGAAGGCTCTGAAAACAGGAACGGACATATTCCGGTTTTTCTTTGATATAAATTGACATCAGAACGCTGAATTCCGCCATCAGTTATACTCCTTCCCCAGCACAGCAAAAACAGTCCGGAACATGGTCGCGATATCCTTAAAGAAGCCGAATTCCCGGATACTCTGCAGATTAAACTTCATCTTAGCAGGAAGAACATCTTCTATATAGACCTGATCCACATCCGAAGCGGCATCCAGAAGCTTCGCCTCATCCTTATAACGGATACTGGCCTCAGAAGTGATGCCTGCAGGGAGAAGCAATGTCGCCATATACTCCGGTGCATATTTCTCAACATATTTGACTGCTTCCGGGCGGGTTCCGACGAAGCTCATATTTCCGGACAGTACATCCAGAAGCTGCGGAAGCTCATCCAGCCGGCCACCGCGAAGTTTCGCGCCGATCCTGGTAATGCGGCTGTCATTTCCGACAGTGACAGCAGACCCGATCTTATCGGCATTATTGACCATCGTGCGGAATTTATGGATACGGAAATGCTTGCCATACGTGGTGACCCGTTCCTGACGGTAAAAAACCGGACCCTTACTGTCGCATTTAATTATGATTGCCAGGATCAGGATAGGGAGCAGGAGAAGGATCAGCAAAAGAAAAGCAAGTATGAAGTCGAAAATGCGCTTGCACACAAGCGACACCTGCTTTTTTTTCAGTGCATCATAATAAGGTTTGACTTCCGGAATCTGCATATTGGCCGGAAGCGCACTCCACTTCCTTAACATTCCTTACCGTCCCTCATTACATTCTTTAATGCAGCGCAGATATATTCCACATCCTCATCCGTTAATAGCGTATGAAGAGGCAACGTGATCAGATTCTCATAGTAATCAAACGAATGCGGGAAATCCTTGATATCAAAGCCCAGCGCGCGATAGGCCGTCATCATCGGAAGCGGCTTATAGTGAACGTTGGTATTGACACCCATTTCAGAAAGCTTCACGATGAGCTCGTTTCTTTCTTCCTCGTGGATCCCCGGGATGCGCATCAGATACAGGTGGTTGCTGCTGTCGATTCCATCCACATGGTGATAAAGATGGGAAATCCCTAATTCATCACAAACAGCATCATATTTCGCTATAATCTCTTCTCTTCTTTTCAGAAGTCCCGGATAACGGTCAAGCTGACGAAGCCCGATAGCTGCCATAATGTCCGTCATATTGCACTTATACCAGGGTCCGATGATATCGTACTCCCACGCGCCGACCTTGGTCTTGGCCAGCGCATCTTTATTCTGTCCATGGAGACTCAGAAGCTGGAAGAATCTGTATATCTCACTGTTTTCAATGCCGGGAATCGGCTTCCAGGTTGCGGCACCGCCTTCTGCGGTAGTGAAATTCTTCACGGCATGGAAGCTGAATCCGGTAAAATCAGCTAAATTGCCACAATTTTTCTTCTCCCCATGAAACATCCTGCTTCCACCGAGACCATGGGCACAGTCAGAAACAATGGCAACACGTCCCAGTGCATTTTGAATACGGGAAGAGAACTCCGAAAGAGGTGTCCCATCTGATTCCTTCGTATGAAAAAGCGCCTTCTTACTTTCCACAACAGTGAAGACTTTCTCATAATCACATACAATACCGGCCAGATCCACACAAACGACGGCCTTCGTCTTTTCTGTAATAGCTTCCGCCATCTTCTCATAATCCATTTCCGGCATATGTGTTGCCGGATCACCATCTTTCTGAATATCCACGAAGCGGATCGTCGCACCGCAGTGTAAGGCTGCGGATGCCGAAGCAGAATAGGTATAGGCCGGAACGATTACTTCATCCCCTTCTCCTACGCCAAGGATCCGCAGATTAAGCTCTTCCGCGGCCGTAGCTGAATTCAGGCAGACTACTCGGTTCGACCAGCGATCCGGATCGATTTCTGTATCAAAATCTGCACGCCCTGTTTCGATATACGCGGCCAGCCTTCTTTCCAGAAGTTTCGTTCTTGGACCCGTAGTGATCCACCCGGATCGCATGGCTTCGCATACCTCTTTGATTTCATCCTCGCCAATATCCGGCGGGCTGAATTTGATGACTCTTTTTTTCATATATATCAATATGTCCTACAAACTAGTTTATTACTTGATTATTATACACATAGTGGAAAGAAAAGTGTATTTCCTTTAAATACAATAAAAACACCCGCGTTCGGGTGTTTCTATTGCACATTAACAAATGGTGGGGCTGATGGGACTTGAACCCATACGATTTAAGGTCGGCAGATTTTGAGTCTGCTGCGTCTGCCATTCCGCCACAACCCCGTTTAGGGACGGAAATCATATTAGCACAGACGATTTTTCGTGTCAATTTCAAGGGTCAGGAAAGGCTGTTCTTAGCGAACCGATATGAATCCTTGCACATTCTTTCCAAGTCATACTCGGCTTTCCAGCCCAGTTCTCTCTCCGCTTTTCCAGGATCAGAATAATACGAAGCAATATCACCCGGTCTTCTTTCGACAACCTGATACGGGATCGTGATATTATTCGCTTTCTCGAAGGCGTGTACAATATCAAGAACGCTGTAGCCGATTCCCGTACCAATATTATAAATATATGTAGAGGCCTCATCTGAGAACTTGGTCATCACGGAAACATGGGCTCTGGCCAGGTCGACAACATGAATATAGTCACGTACGCCGGTTCCGTCCGGTGTCTCATAATCATCACCGAAAACACGAAGCTGAGGCAGTTTCCCAATGGCAACCTGCATAATGTATGGCATCAGGTTATTGGGGATCCCATTTGGCTTTTCTCCGATCAAGCCGCTCTCGTGTGCTCCGATTGGATTGAAGTACCGAAGCAGGACAACATGCCAGTCCGGATTTGCTTTCTGGTAGTCGGAGAGAATCCTTTCCAGCATTTTTTTGCTCTCTGCGTAAGGGCTAAATGTGGTACCAAGAGGACATTCCTCTGTGATGGGAACAAATGCCGGGATTCCATATACGGTGGCCGTGGAAGAAAAAACAATATTCTTCACGCCGTGCTTCTCCATTACAGATATCAGGTTTAAGGTTCCGACAATGTTATTATTGTAGTAATACCATGGCTTCGCGACACTCTCACCTACTGCTTTCAGACCGGCAAAATGAATGACAGCGTCAATCTTGTTCTCTAGAAACACAGGCTCAAGTTCATCCGGATGTAGCATATCCGCCTTATAAAACTTCGGCTTTTTCCCCGAGATCATCTCAATCTTATCCAGCACATCTTCACTGGAATTAGAAAGATTGTCGAATACCACTACATCATGTCCGGCCTTGATCAATTCCACACATGTATGAGAACCAATATATCCGGTACCACCGGTTACAAGAATATTCATAATTCTACCTCCCTTTACGGTAGAATCATTCTACTCCATCTGCACTATTCTGTCTAACTGCTTAAAGCAAAACAAAAAAATGAACCTCTTCTGAATACTCAAAAAAGGTTCATGGTGGGAGAAGGTGGATTCGAACCACCGAAGTCGGTGACAACAGATTTACAGTCTGCCCCCTTTGGCCGCTCGGGAATTCTCCCTCGTAACATATATAATTTGTCAAATTGCTTCAATGTGGTGGGCCTTCAGGGACTCGAACCCAAGACCGACCGGTTATGAGCCGGTTGCTCTAACCAACTGAGCTAAAGGCCCGCTTGTTTGAGTTTGTACCCATTTCTCAAAGCGCAAGAAAGATTATAGCGATAATGTCGTTATTCGTCAACACCTTTTCTGAAAATCTTCGACTTGGCAACAAAATAACGAAAAAGTAAGCCGGGCGCTCCGTCCCATCCTAAAAAGATTCTCGAAACAGAATCCTCATTAAGATAGGAAAGAGCGTCCGGGTGATTATCCGTTAGTCTTTCGCAGAAAGATAGCCTTTCTTGTAAAGAAGCTCAGCAGTCAACATGGCACCACCTGCAGCACCACGAAGAGTATTGTGGGACAGACAGGTGAACTTATAATCGAAGATCGGATCCTCACGAAGTCTTCCGATAGATACGCCCATACCACCCTGGAACATCGCATCCAGTGCCGGCTGCGGACGGTTATCTTCCTCGATATACTGCAGGAACTGCTTCGGTGCATGCGGAAGATCCAGTTCCTGAGGTGCGCCCTTGTAGTTCTTCCATGCTTCGAGCATTTCTTCCTTTGTCGGCTTCCTGTCAAACTTTACCGAAACAGCTGCGGTATGGCCTTCCTGGACCGCGACGCGGTAGCACTGTGCCGAGATTACGGGTGCTTCGGCCTTTACGATCTCATCGCCTTCAATATGGCCCCAGACTTTCAGCGGCTCCTGTTCACTCTTCTCTTCTTCTCCGCCGATATAAGGAATCATGTTGCCAACCATCTCCGGCCAATCCTTAAAGGTCTTTCCTGCACCGGAAATCGCCTGATAGGTGCATACATTGATGTACTTAATACCGAATCCGAGAAGCGGGGTAAGTGCCGGCACATAACTCTGGATGGAGCAGTTCGGCTTAACAGCAATGAAACCTCTCTTCGTGCCGAGTCTCGCCTTTTGCTTTTCAATAATCGCAGCATGATCCGAATTGATCTCCGGAACCATCATCGGAACGTCAGGAGTCCATCTGTGAGCCGAGTTATTCGAAATGACCGGTGTCTCAAGCTTCGCAATCTTTTCCTCAAGTGCACGGATCTCATCCTTCTTCATATCGACAGCGCAGAAAACGAAATCGACCTTCTCGCAGATCTTCTCGATATCTTCCGTGCTCTCCACGATCATATCCTTCACATATGAAGGCATTTCGGAATCGATCTTCCAACGACCTTCCACCGCATCTGCATAACGCTTACCTGCCGAACGCGGAGAAGCCACGACTGCCACACATTCGAACCACGGATGATTATCCAGAAGTGATATGAATCTTTGTCCTACATAACCTGTTGCGCCAATGACGCCTGCTCTTAACTTTGCCATGTTTCTATCCTCTCGTCTGTCCGCGTACCGCGGACATTTGTCTTTGATGGGTGTATTATAGCGCAACCACTACAGGAAAGCAAGTCATTTTTCTTGGATTTTTATGATACTATTAGTTTAGTAATGATTTTGTTTAATATTGGGAGGAGATCATGAGCCGTCCGAAAGGAAAATCATCAGGAGAAACCGCCTCTTTTCCGATTCTGGAACAATACACCCGTTATATGGAGGCCGTTCAGGAGAAGTCTCCTCTTACTGTTAAGGAGTATACGTATGACCTGATCCTTCTCTTCCGCTTCTTGAAATTTGACCGTGGTCTTGTGAAACTTTCAGATGAGTTTACATTCGAGGACATTCCGATCGATGATGTTGACGCGGCTTTTCTAAACTCCATCACTACGGATGATCTATTCGCATTTATGATCTATCTTTCCCGTACGCGGCATGCCTCTTCTGCAACCAGAGCAAGGAAAGTAGCTACGGTCAAATCCTTCTTTAAATACCTGTTCCAGAAGAAAAGGATCATTAAAGACGATCCATCCTATGACTTAGAAACACCCCGCCGTGCGAAGCGACTTCCGAAGTACTTGAATCTTGAGCAGAGCCGAGATCTTCTTACCACCGCCGCTAACGCAGAAGGTGAATTTGCAGAAAGAGATTTCTGTATTGTCACGTTATTCCTGAATTGTGGGATGCGTCTTTCTGAACTCCGGGGAATCAATCTTTCCGATATTTCTGATGATACGCTTCGCGTTGTCGGTAAGGGTAATAAAGAAAGGACGATTTACTTAAATCAAGCATGTCTGACTGCTCTCGACCGATACTATCCGCAGCGAGACATAATGAAAAAGAAAGAGAAAGAGGCACTCTTCCTCAGTAGCCGAGGAACCCGGATCAGTACGCAGATGATCCAGATCATTATCAAACGTCTTTTTGCCGCATCCGGAATCGACTCACAGGCTTATTCTGTTCATAAGCTGAGACATACATGTGCGACTCTGATGTATAAGTATGGACATGTGGACATTCGCACGCTGCAGTCCATCTTGGGACATCAGAGTGTCGCGACTACCCAGATCTACACGCATGTAGATGAAGAATCACTTCATGATGCAGTATCGAGGAATCCACTTTCTTCTTTTAAGGATCCCAAGAAGGACTGATCAATGATCTGACGTTTCTGTTTCCTTGTATTTCTCGAAGAAACGCATGGCTACCTCTTTCTTATTCTGAGGATGAAGGTCGTTATACATTCCCAGATCATAAGTAGGTATCAGATATGCATGAGGGATATCTGTTACTACTTCCCTTTGCACTTTTCGAACTCCGTCAAAGGGGTCATTTTTGTAGACCGGTCCATCACCCAGCCAATACGTCACCTCTGCCATATAGAAGGGCACATCTTCCCCGAGAAGACGTCTCCACTCTTTCACCATGTCTTTCAGAAGAGCGGCATAGTGCTGAGGGTATTCACAATTGGACTCACCCTGATAGAAAAGAATCGCTTTACAGGACACATCCCGCAGAGGGTTAATCATCGAATTATAAAGTGCAGTAGGTGCCCAGATAAAGAATGTCGGGCCTTCCAGTCTTTCGCTTTCTGCGCCTTTACGCATCGCCCATTCTCCGGAAAGAGAAATCTCTTCCTCCCCGTTTTTCAGGCAATACGGACAATCTGGTACGGCTCCGCCGATATTTCCGTCCATGACAAGTCGGATCGTGATAGTATTCTCACCCGGTTTCAGTATGCCGGGTTCGAGAAAATACCTTCTGGGCGGATACTTAAAGCCGAACTCGCCGACTTTCTGTCCATTCACATATGTTGTGTCGGAATCGATTAGTGTACCGAGACGTAATTCGACCTTTTTATCGCACCAAGACTGTGGCACCTCAATTCTGTTCTGAAGCCATACACTTCCTTTATACTCTTCATATGTTGTGCCCAGGAATGTTGAAGGCATCACAAATGTCTCGTACTTCCCGCTGATTTCCCAAGTATCCTTCCAGTTATTCTGAAGTCCAGGATCTCTTTCTGCCAGATCTTGATGCCAATTGTCCTGTCGTTTCAGATCCTCTTCCTGCGTTCTTCTCACGAATTCTTCATCATGGTTTTGTTCCAGCTTCCCTTTATAACACCACAGGCAGCATTTACTCTTGTCATTATTACAAACACCGGAACTATCATCTTCTACACGGATCTTTTCATAGCAGGCAATCAAGTTCTCTTCACTCATCAGGCTTTCTACCGGAGCACCGCCGACAGCGGTCTGTATCAATCCCACAGGGATCCCATCTTCCAGAAACTTAGCCTTGGCGAAATAGAATCCGATCGCACTGAAGCCGCCGATATGTTCCTGGTCACAATTGACCCAATTCCCTCCCTCGAGCATTTCTGATTTCTTCCCGAAAAGCGCCATCTTAGGGACTTCGAATTGCCTGATCATTGGAAAATCCGCAGATAGGATCTCATCGTAATGGTAATCCGTCGTCCACATGACCGGAAGCTCCATATTCGATTGTCCGCCAAGAACATAAACATCTCCGAAAAGAAGATCCTCTATATCCATCACCTTCTGATCGTTGACAAGAATAGAGAGAATATGCGGGCCTCCTGCCGGGAAAGCCGGAATCTCGGCGCGCCATGTTCTTGTTGATGCATCAGAAAAAACAGGGATCCCGATCCCGTCCATCTGAATAGAAACCACTTCCCCGTCGTTCATTTCACCACGGAGCACATTTCTTACATCGCGCTGAAGGATCATGCCATTACTAAAGAGACTGGAAATTCTCATTTTCGTTTCCTCCACTATGAGAAGAGATATTCAATCATACGATTGTTCAGTTCATTCTGTTTTTCGGAATATGCAAAAGCAATATAAGCTTCTTCTGAAGTAATTCCCAGCTTCTGCCTTGTTGTGTCTGACAATTTCATCGCAGCAGGATGTCCCTGCGCGTCATTGAGATACTCTATATCTTTATATCTCGGATCTTCTTTTACATCGGAAAGATCCAGATAGATATCGTATTGCATGTATACTTCGAACTGATCTTCCGTCATAAGAAAATACTGGAACATACCGCCATTCACCTGAGACAGAAAAGCCATAGTCAGGTTATAAGAATTGACATCACTGCCGTTCTGGGGATCCATTAGCGTGTTTCCGCCATACTTCACAACCTTGTTCTTATAGCCGTTCCCCAGGAAAGCGAGGAAATCATCTGTTACCATCTTTTCACCGGCCTGTGAGAGATTTACACCGACACCTGCACCGGTATAGATCGTTTTATTCCGATTCAGGACATCATGGAGAAACCAGCAAATACCTATAATCAGCAGAACAGCTATAATGATCTTCAGAAGATAGTAATCACGAAAATAGATCAGCTTCTGATGCCGGTCAAGTTTAGAGATCTTCTCTTTTTCCTTAGAGATAAACTCAGAAAGAGAGCCCTTATTCGACATATTTACTCGCCCGCCTCTTCTTTCGTAGAATCTTCAGTTTTTATATCATTATCATTGTTCTCTTCATCATCCTCCCCGGAGAATTGTTCTTCGAGTCTCTTGAAGCCTCGCTGCAGGATCAGACACAGACAGAATTCGACAACAAGGTGGGAAAAGACGACCACAGCCGGAAGATATCGTATGTACTTGATACTCAAATATACGGAGAAAAACATGAGCATCGCAACAGAGAATAAACCGATAAAATACACAATAGAAAAGAGTACAGAAGTCTTGAAGGCATCTTTGATCGTTACTTCAAATCTGGCAATGATCGGGAAAATCGTCATAATGATGAATAGAACGACAATTGTCACCAGTGTGGCAGCTACACTATAGAGCACAGGTACATTTCCGAATCCTGTATCGATCATCCAGGACCAGTCGATACAAAGAAGAGTACATACCACAAGCAGGACCATCCAAATCAAGGTGGCTTGTTTGAAGTTTTCCTTAAAAGCTTTAAAATACGGACGGAAAATGGCCGGGTCTTCCCTTCTTACGATACGCATAGCCACATCGTATTTAGCAGACAGAGCCGCTCCGATCGTGATGACCGGAATACAGCAAATTGTGCAAATAACATTTAATATAATCAGATCAAAGACAGTATTCAGGAACTGAATTAAAGGACTGTCATATCTTAAAAGGTTCATCTGTTCTATCCCCTTCGCTTCTATGTTGAACATATAGAAGAACGTCCTTAGAAGCAAATATTTTCTCTTTCAAATATTAAATCACACTTTAGGCTTACATCAAGTCTTAAACAAAAAAAATGCTACCTGCCCGTGAAGCCACGGACAGGTAGCGTGTGAATATGGAGATTACTCTTTGACACCACCGATCGTCAGACCCGTTACAAAGTATCTCTGTAAGAACGGATACAGACAGATGATCGGAAGCATAGTTGCAATCGTAGCTGCAGCACGTACCTGAATCTCCGTTGTCATGTCAGTAACCTTACCGGAACTATCCGCACTCGGATTGAGCTGTGTAAGACTGCTGAGGAGCTTCTGGAGCTCATACTGCAAAGTGGTATTCTGTGGTTTCAAACGATTGTAGATCATCGCATCGAACCAGGAATTCCAGTGGAATACCGCAACAAAGAGGAATACTGTTGCGTAAACCGGCTTGCAAAGAGGAGAAATGATCCTTGCAAAGATCGTCAAGTGACCGGCACCATCCAACTGCGCAGATTCTTCATAAGAATCAGGCAAGGAAGACATATAGGTACGAAGTACCAGAATGTTAAATGCACTCACAAGACCTGGGATGATATACACCCAGAACGTACCGGTAAGATGAAGTTTGGTCATCAGAATAACCGACGGAATAAGACCACCGTTAGCATACATCGTAATAACCCAGAACAACGAAAGGCCTCTCTTGAAAATGAAGTTCTTTCTGGAGATGATGAACGCAAGAAGTGCGTTCGCCGCCAGGGAGAGAACTGAGGCCAGGAACGTACGGGAAACCGTGACGATCAAACCTCGACGGAAACCCTGCATGCCAAATACCTTCGAATAAGCCGAAGTCGTAAACTTCTTAGGCAGAAGATGAACGTTTCTCAGAATCGCTTCCTGTCCATCGGTGAAGGAGTAAGCAAGAGTGTTGAGAACCGGGTACAGAGTTACCACGCAGAACAGAACGAGAAAGATCGTATTGCAGATAACAAACGCCCAATCCCAACCGGACATTTTTGATTTTGTTAATTTCTTAAACATGCTTACAACCTCCCTAGAACAATCGCTCTTCTCCTGCCTTCTTCGCAATGAAGTTGAACAGGAAGATCAGGACCATCGAGACAAATGTCTTGAAGATACCGGCTGCAGTACCAAGAGAGAAGTTGGCCATACCGTAATTCAGAACGTAAATATCAATCGTTTCAGATACCGGCTTAAGAACACCGAGACCCAGGAGATACTGAACTTCGAATCCCGCGTTGATAACATTACCGATATTCATGATCAACAGGATGATGATCGTGGAACGGATTCCCGGAAGAGTGATGTTCTTGATCTTCTGCCATCTTCCGGCGCCGTCCATCGCTGCCGCCTCATAGAGCGAAGGATCGATAGCGGTAATTGTCGCAAGATAGATGATCGCGTTCCAACCTGTTTCCTTCCACACATTCGAAATGGCAACGATTGGCCAGAAATACTTAGTGTGCATGAAGTAACTGATTGGTTCCTTGATGAGCTTCAGATTGAGGAGCAGCTCATTGATCATACCCTTCAGAGAGAAAGCATCACGAACGATACTTGTAACCACGATCCAGGAAAGGAAGTGAGGCAGATAGGAAATCGTCTGAACGATCTTCTTACCCATCATGTTACGGACTTCACTTAAGAGAATCGCAAAACCGATTGCAGTTACAGTCGTGGCAACAAGATTGATCACACCCATCGCAAGAGTGTTACGTAGAATACGGATAAAGGTTTTATCCTCGAAGAGGAATTTGAACCATTTCAGGCCTACAAACTCAGAACCGAAGAAACCGTCCTTAAGTTTATAGTTCTGGAATGCCATTATCCAACCGAACAACGGCAAATAATAGAAGATTATACCATAGATGACGTATAAGCCGGCTATGATGAGCAACACGCTCTGACGCTTGATTTCAGCTTTGTTGAGCTTACTTTTCAGAGTAGGAGCGTTCTTCTCTATAGTGCTCATGGATTCGCCTCCTAAACCTAGTAATGGCAACCACAGTTATATTAACCGTGGTTGCCACCACAGATGAATTATGTCAATTTACATTACTTGCCGAGCTCGAAGCGACGATCAAGTTCTTTCTGCATTTCTTCGAGGAAGAGTTCCGGCTTGCACTCTGCGTAAGCAGCCATGTAAGCAGCCCAATCAGACTCGAAGTCCTTAGATGTAACTACCTTCGGCAGCCACTCGTGCTTGCAGTCACCCATCTTCAGCCAAGCGGCACCGTACTCTGTTGTGGAGTTCATGTCGTTGGAGTGAGAATACATCGGATACCAGAAACCAAGTTCTGTGATGTGCTCGGATCTCAGGAAGTCACCATAAGAAGTATAGTGATAAGCATCGAATGCCTTCTTGAGCGGTTCAGAAAGTGTAGCAAAGAACTCTGTCTCCTGATCTTCAGGCTTCATAGCGTTCTTGCCGTCACGGTGTGTACCACCCCACTGCGGGAGGTAAGAATAGTTACAAACGTGCTTAGCTCTGAAAGCGTCGTTCTGCCAGTTAGCTCTCATCTCAGGTGTTCTGTAGTACATACCATTCTCGTCTACGAGATAGTCAACATCCTTGATACCCCAGAAACGGAGGTCATGGATTTCCTGATCCAGCATCTGGTTGAGGAACTTGAATGCCTTGTCAGCATCGTTGCACTTTGTTGTTACAGCAATACCGGAAGAAACGTTCGGTACGTCTGCATAAGCGTGCCACTGGTTCTTTGTCTGGCCTTTTTCAGCTACGAGTCCGAGCGGAACGTAGTTGTAACCGAGCTTGTCATAGCCCTTGTCGATGAATGTGTTGTTGATCTGAGCGAAGTCCCAGTTCTGGTCGCACATACCAAGAACAGCACCGGAAGCCAGCTTAGCAATGTATGTATCGTAGTCCATCGTAGCGAACTCAGGATCCATGATGCCTGCATTGTAAACTTCATTCAGCTTCTTGAAGTACATCTTAGCTGTAGGTGTAACGTTGTAGTCTTCGATCTTCGGATGTTCCGGATCATCAAGGTTAACGATAACGGAACCGTCGTTCGGATAACCATCGAGGAACTCAGGAGCATTCTCAATACAGAAGTATCTCCAACCTTCGCAAAGAGCTGTGTAAGGAACAACCTCAACACCGTCAGCGTTTACCGGATTAGCTTTTGCATACTTGTCCAGCAGATCGAAATACTCGTCGAGAGTCTCGATTACCGGATAGCCAGCCCACTCAAGTACACGAACCTGTACCCAGAAAGCCTCATCGTTGTGACCTCTGGACTTCGGCTCACCATAGGTCTTACCGAATACGTTAGCCCAGTAGATGTGACCATCAGCCTGACGGAAAAGCTCCCACTGCTTGTCGGAGAACATTTCCTTAAGGTTCTTGAACTCATCCTTCTTGAGATAATCGTCCCAAGCAACCAGCATACCAGCTTCAGCCAGCATCTTCGAACCGTTACCACCATCGATAAGATCCGGCAGATCGTTAGAAGCAATCATGGTACCTACTGCAGAAGCGACGTCCTGAGAAGTGTTCCAAGTTTCCTTAATTCTTACACCCGTCTTCTTAGCGAGTTCTTCCTGAATCTCGTTACCTTCGTTCAGCTCTTTACCAGCCATGAAAGCAATCATCGTCCAGTCCGTAACGGAATCGCTCTTCTTCTTTGCACAACCGGCAAATGCACCAACAGAAAGTGTACAAGCCAAAGCAAGTGCAATAATCTTCTTTGATTTCATTATGTAACCTCCTTAAAATTAGTTGCTTCAGCAACTTATTCTTTTTTAATTTTAGGTTTCAATAGTATTTCAAGCAACCCGAGAAACTCTTAATCAATTCATGAAAAAGTCTAGGTATCTTTCACAATAAACAGGAGGCGAAATCGTAAGTCTTTTATGCTTTTTGTATTGAAGTTTATGACGTTTGGCTATTTTCAGCAGAATGCGTCTTTCTATACTTTGACGGGGTACACCCCATGGTTTCTATAAACTTTCGAATGAAATAGTCACAATCCTTATAACCGACATCCGCTGCGATTTGATTGATCTTCTTATTTGTGCTGATCAGTTGCTTCGCAGCTTCGTGTATCCTATAGGTAGTCAGATAGTCTTTAAATGACTGATTATATTTCTTTCTGAAGATCTGACCGAGATAGGAACTGTTGATAAAGTACTTCTCCCCTAAGTATCGAAGACTGATATTCTCGGCATAATGATCCCGTATCTCCGTCTCGATAAAGCACAGAATACCTCTGGATACATTTTTACGAAGACCATTCAGATACTCTGCATATTCAATGGCAAATCTTTCCATGTGCTGCCGTGAACCACGCTTAAAGGAATCTTCGAACGATTTCTCAGAGATATACTGAATGACTTCTTCCTGGTTGATGTTATCATCCTGTTCAGTAGCCAGATGAATAAGCTGGAATAAAAGATAATTAATATTCAAATCGATGACATGACTGTTCGCACCGGATACGTTCATCTCTTCGTACAGATCACACACCGCCTTCTTGATTGAATCTGCATTGTTGGATTGTATGGCGCTGATTACTTCGTCAAGACTGTTCTTACAGAGTACGATACCACTTTGGCTGAACTGGATATCTTCTTCGTAGAAATACAGATTCTTCTGCATGTGGAATCCAATGATGCTGCTGATACGTATGCAGGAACTGTAGGATTTCGATAGTGAAGAAACATCCGGTACAGTTTTACCGCACATGATCCTGACCGGTTTTGTAAAGAGAACTTCAAGCCTTTTCAGGAACATCTCGAAGAACTCTCGCTCGGTCATATCTCTTCGGGTAGCCATATTCTCACAATAGATAAGTCCGACATCATAATTATCCTTATCATAGGAAACATCAAAAATAAAATGACTGTCATTTTCTTTTAGGATTTCTTTGCAAGCCTGAAACATTTGCTTCTGAAGCATCCGAAGATCGTAGTCGTCTTCCTCTTCCGAGCCGCCCTCAGTTACCATTTCAATATCAACGAAACGGAGACCGCCGGCTAATTGGAGATGATTCGTGACATAATCTATGTTCGTCTCATCGAACTTGCCTTTAATGATCGACATGAGATTCGTCGCCAGATATGCATCTTCCATACTTCTCTGACTCAGAAGATCCTTCTCCTTTTTCTCGTTCAGATTGGCCACACGTCTCAGAAGATCCAGAAGATCTTCTTTACTCACAGGTTTAAGGATATAGTCCATGCAGTCATTCCGGATCGCGCGTTGAACATAGGAGAATTCATCATAACCGGTGAGGAGAATGAACTTGGCTTCAGAAAGATGCTGACGGTTAATCTCCTCAAGAAGATCCAGACCATTCATGACAGGCATCTTGATATCCGATATGATAAGATCGATCTTATGATTCGCAAGATAATCAAGTGCTTCTTTGCCATTACTCATAAGTGCATCGATTTCAAAACCCTCGCTGTTCCAGTCAATAAGAAACTGAAGGCCTTGCAGAATATAAGGTTCGTCATCTACGATCATCACTTTTAGCATATTCATTCCCTTTCCTTAATTGCTAGTCTTGAGCTTGGATATTGGTATTTTGATCAGGACACACATTCCTACGCCGACCTCGCTATCGATCGTAAAGGTAACGTTACTATCAGTATGCAGTTTCAATCTCAAGCAGGCATTTAATATTCCCACATGTTTCTTCCCTTTTATCATGTCGATGCTTACCGTTTCAATACTGCGCTGCAGTTCCTGTATCTCATCATCACTCATTCCGCCACCGGTATCTTCCACTTCCATACAGAGATCCTGATCTTTCATATAAACACGCACGAAGATCCAGCCGGCCGAGGATTTGGACTCGATTCCGTGTACACAGGCATTTTCGACGAAAGTAACCAGTGTCAATTTCGGAATGAGGAAATCTTCACATTCTTTATCTACATCCACATCAAATGAAAGCCGGTCTCCGAAACGATAACTCTGAAGATAAAGATACGCCTCTATGGACTCTGTTTCCTTCTTGATGGTTACCAGATCATTTCCCCACTCCACATTCTGTCTTGTCATGACTGCAAGTTTTTCGACCATCTCAGCCGTTTCGTCTTCCCCTTTCAGAATGCTGTGCATACGAATACTTTCCAGGGAATTAAACAGAAAATGCGGGTTGATCTGGCTCTGAAGGGCGAGAAGCTCCGCGTTCTTTCTTGAAAGATCGCTCTCCTGTTCTTTAAGCTTATCTTTGTATAAAGAGTTGATCAGACTGTGATTGACCGAAACAATATTGTTGTAATTCTGCATCAGCGTTGAGATTTCATCACTGCCCTCAACACAATCGATCGGCTGGAATTTGTCGACCTGATCACCATTAAAGGCCGCCTCAAGCTTCATGATACGGGAGGATAATGATTTCTCGATCGTTTTCATGAGCAGGATCGGTACAATGAGTGTAAATATCAGCAGAATAATGATGATCCAAAGATTCGACATAATGATCGAACTGATCAGCAGTTCATCACTGAAGATATAAATATCAAGATCTGTTCCGAACGCTGAATACACCTTATGTACTTCGAATTTATGGTCTTTCTCGACTTCGGTGATCTTCAGGTTCTTGACATCTTCACCGAATCTGGCAAAAGCCACATAATCCCCGTTACATACATACATCGGGTATTCTGAAGATATACGTAATAGCTGGCTTCTTAATTCGGAACTGTTAATATCGATACGTAACAGCTTATCACAGGTGGAATCATACAGGTGCATCTTCCGGACATAATAGAAAGTCTGCTCTCTTTCTGTAAGCGGATCTGCCGTTTCATCATAGAACACCAGAAGTGCATCCTGATTTCCGGTTTCCTTGAAACGCTGGTACCATTCACCATTTACCGCCTTGTACATATGCTTGAAATACATACTGTCCGCTATTGTCGGATTATCAACGAATATGGTAACTTGATCGGATCTTGTGGAAACCAGGGATTTAAAGAATGACTTACTTACGAATTCATAGTACCTGATAAAGAAAGCACTCTTACTCTCATATCTTTCATCGAGAAAATGGTTCAATTCCTCGTTTTCACAGATTGCTCTGGCGATTCGGGCATTATACACAACCGTGCTCTCAATGGTTGAAATATACTTATTGGCAATGTTTTCCAGTTCGTACATTCTGTTATTGTACTCTTGCTCGTAAATCGAATAGAAAACGATCGCATCCGTTATTACGAGCGGTATAATGACGCAGAAAACATACATAATAAGAAACTTATTATGCAGTTTCATATTATTCAGAAGTTTAGTCAGCATTCTCCGGATCAAGATTCTACGCCATGTTTCCTTATAAATTTAATACATATTATAACAGAAAAGGACTGTCCCCGCATCTAACTGATGCAGGGACAGTCCCATTATCTCAATCATTCTGCCTTCGGAAAGTGTATATGCTTTCCGGAAGAAAACTCAGTTGAAAGGATTCTCTGTCGGATACAGAACACCGGCCGGCTTGTTGTAGCCGATCTTGCACGGGCAGATGCCGAGGAGCTTAAATGTCTCGAACATCAGCTTGCCGTAGTGACCAAATGCTACAGCGCCATGATGCGGGAATCTTCCCTGGATAAGAACGTGACGATAGAATCTTGCCATTTCCGGAATAGCGAAGATGGCGATACCA
>JAEEGL010880941.1_pt1 | contig 58604 bp, 44 predicted proteins | sample 9134231 | NCBI WGS metagenome assembly JAEEGL01 (sample SAMN16246548, study PRJNA631951) | gut metagenome | biome: gut microbiome; feature: rumen; material: fiber-attached | host: Bos | place: Iran: Karaj | collected 2018-10
AATAGAGCCGGTCGCACTGGCTGTTCCAGTCGCCCGGGACGGAGAGGGTGGGCGCCTTGTCGAAGTCATACTCTATCAGGGTGGTCTTGTCCGAATAGAAGTGACGGTCGGCGAAATAACGCTTCGAAGGCTTCTGCAGCGTCATATGGTACTTGTAGATTCCCGTATCCATCGGGTCCACGATATAGTGCCACTGTCCGCCGAGGGACTGGCATTCCCGTCCGTCGGCCAAAGTGAAGGCGGCGGAAGGAAGGGAGAGCAGCAACGCTGCCAAAAGGGAAAACAAGGCGATCATTTGCTAAAGCTCCAGGAGGGCGATTGCGTTGTTCGTAAGCGACAGGTGAACCGTTCCGTCTTCAGACGGGAAAAGCGGAATCTCCGTGTAAATGTGCTCTTCGTCGGTCAGGTGATAATAGGCTTTGCCGATGCTGCCTCCGGCCACCGAAACACTGACCTCCGCCAGGTTGCAGGCGTTGTTGTCGCCGTCGTAACGGGTAATCAGGACCACCGGCCTGCCGTCCCGGACCGACGCCACCGCATAGACGTCTCCGGCTCCGCCTTCCACCTTGCAGGCGCACTCCTTGTCGCCCAGCTTGCTCCAGGCGTAGAAAGCATAATAGAGCGGGAGATGCTTGTCGATCTGGGTGTCATAAAAGCCGCAGTATGAGCCCGTCGGCCGGAAATCGTAGTACATCATCATATCGACTGGAGCATCCTGCAGGGCAGACATCGTGGCCAGGGCAAACGCGGCGCCCTTGATGGTGCCCCGGTTTTCCCGGTTATAACGTTCGTTGGAAGAACCGTTGCCGCTCTTGAACCTGCGATAGTTCCACTCGTTCAGGATCAGTTCGGCCTTCTCATAGCCGTACTCCTTCATCCATCCCCGGATTAAATCGGCCTCCATCAGATACACCGACGGTTCCGCGCCGTATTTGTGCCAGGAGATGAAATCGATGGGAACGGCATTGTCCTTCATATAAGCGAAGAACTGAGGGAAGTAAGTCTTCACGCCCTGGATGCGGCAGTAGGAAGGGCCGCCGATTTTCAACTTCGGGAAGCATTTTTTAAGATGCTTTGCCGCTACGGCGTAGAGCTTATGGAATTCCTCTATCGTACCGCCCCAGGTGCGCGGGTCGGTCTTCCATCGGCCGGAAGACTGGTCCAGATCGGCCTCGTTCCAGATCTCCCAGTAGCGGATGTTGTAATGAAAACCGTCCGCCCAGCCTTCGTTGTAGTGGCGAATAATGTGTTCGCAGATTCGCGCCCACTTCTTATAGTCTTTCGGAGGATAGATATTATACTTCGCCGCCGGCTGGTTTTCTATGGACTGACCCAACCTGTAGAACGGTTCGCAGCCGGAATCGATTAAAGTCTTGATATACAGGTCCGTCTCCCTGAAATCGTACGAAGCCGGGCTGTCCGGGTCTTTGTCAAAGTCCCGGAATATATCGGAGATATCAACCACGCGTTCTCCATAACACTCCCCTAAACTGGCATCGTGCGTACGGCTGTAAGGAATCTTCAGGATCTTGAAATCCTTCTTCTGCAGCTCGCTGTCATAAGCCGGGCCGTTATTGACGGCATTCATCGGTTTGACGGGGCCGACGATGGCGGACGGGTCCACGGTTACGCTCACCCGGGCCGATGTGACATTCGGCTGAATCTCGTCCTGTGCCTCAAGCGCAAGGCTCCAGAACGCAAGGAATAAAAATGCGAATAAGGATTTCTTCATATCTACTTCCATTTAACATCTCTCAGGTATACCTGACGGCTCCCCTCGTGGACGGAATTGAAGGCCAGCTGGCTTCCGTCGGGCTTCCAGCGGGCGTGGAGGTCGCAGCGGGAATACTGCTCCTTGTACCCCTCCGGCACAAAGAAGCTGCCCAGGGAAATAAGGGCTTCGTCTTCCAGGCGCAGCAGCACCCAGCTACGGTACCCGTCTTTGTTCCAATAACCTTCGCTGCTCAGGAACAGGCCGTTGGGAGAGAAAACGCAATGCCCGTCCCAGTCCATAATGCCGGGCGCCAGGTGGCGCACATTCTCTTCATCGCCCACGGTAAAGACGGTATGCGCCCAGCATCCGTTTCCGTTCCATCGGGCGGTGACGGCCAGCGTCTGACTGTCCTTCCAGTTAAAGTGGGAGCCCTTCCATCCATCGGGGAAACAGCGCCGGAGATCCGTTCCGTCCGTGTTGATGGTGAAGGAAACCGTATCCCAGGAATAGATGTATCCCCGCTCGGCCAGCTGGGCCTTGAAGCCCTGCACCGTCCGGGCCAGGAAGAACACCTTGCTGGCGTCGGGGCTGATGATGGTGTGGCAGAAATAGGCCAGGCCGTCGTCGGAGGTCATTTCCGGCATCAGGCTCCGGGCGGCGGCCACCGACAGCAGCAGTTTCTCTTCGCCGGTCTTGAGGTTGATGAGCCACAGTCCGTCCTTTTCCGGCCATACCTGGTCCAGCAAAGGATCCTGCCCGTCACCGGCATATCCGTAATCGGGACGGCATACCCTCAGGCGGGCATAGTTGAGGCTCAGGGCCCACTCCCCCGTCGGGTCCACGGCGCTCACCGGCCTGGACACGATGCGTTCTCCGCCCGTTTTCCAGTTGTAGAGCACGGTCACGAAACGGCCGTCGCGGAAGTCGTTGAAGGCACAGAGCCCGTCCTCCCAGGGAATCCAGTGAAACATCGCCGCCTCCTGGAAATTCCAGCAGGTGGTCCGGCTGATGGGGATATAGCGGCAACTGTCGGCCATATCCACGAGGGCGACGGTGGCCGTATCCGTCTCTTCCGCCAACCTTCCGGTGAAATCCGTGCCCAGCACGCACACGTAGCGCCCGTCGGGACTCCAGGGATTGATGCCGAAGTAATTGGCCAGCAGATGGTCCTCCGGGCCCTGGGTGATGGCATACGGCTCGCCCACCTCCGGGAAGGGGGGAAGCTGCCTGCCGCAGGAAACCAGGGCCAGGAGGCCTGCCAGTATGGACAAACTCCTTTTCATCAGAAAAGACTTTCAGGTGTGTAGCCTTCGTGTGATGCTCCGGTGCTGCTGTACGGCTCCGTTGCTCCGGGAACCACGCAGGTCTTCTGCGGGTTGCCGCCCAGCTGCGACCAGTTGGCACCGGGACCGGTGGCCTTAGGGCAGGTCAGTTTGTAGAGGATGGCGCCTTCATCATTAATCGACGTACAGGTCACATAGATATTGCCGTTGCCATCGATGGTGGGGCTGGTCCTGGGCTGAGCCGTCTCGAAAAGGAACTGGGAAACCAGCGAGCCGTCCTGAGGCGAGAGCTTGAGCAGGCGCCGCTTGCCGCTGTCGGTCACATAGACGTATCCCAGGTTGTCGATGGCGGGGACGCCGCAGTTGCCGGTACCCGTGTCGCGCGACCAGAGCAGCGAGCCGTCGGCGGCGCTGAGCTTGAAAATCTTGTCGGCGGCACGGACATAGGCGTTGCCGTCATCGTCAAGCACACAGCCCAGGCCGAAGTTGTTGGCCGCAGCTTCTACTTCCACCTTCCAGAGGAGCGTCGGTGCTGAGCCGTAGACATAATTGTCGAGGCGGTAGCGGGCGACAATCATATTATCGTTGTCGGTGGTGGCGCAGACATATACGCTGCCGTCAACAGTAGAAATCGCCGGCTGGAAGCCCTTGGTCAGGTAACCGTTGCCGTCTGTGTGAGTCATGCCCAGCATATTGAGAGCGCGGCCGGAGTCGCTGTTCGCAGAGGTTTTCCAATAGCCGGTTGAGCCGTCAATGACGCCCACCTTGAAGCCGCCGCTGGTCTCGGACCCGGCAGCCGTGCCGCTGGACGCACCGCCGCGGGCGGAGCCGAAGACCAGTTTTCCGTCGGCGCTCACGGCCATACCGCCGTAGGAGCCCTTGTCGCAACCGAGCGTCTGGAAGAGACTGCCGTCGCTGCGGTTCAGGATCACCATATTCGAGTCGAACAGGCTGCCGTCAACGTTTCGCGTTATCACGCTCACATAACTGCCGAAGATGGCCGGAATGTGCGTGCGGTACTGGGAATTCTCACCGGTGGCGACATACCACTTCTGGGTCATATTCGGACGGATGCAGAACAGACCGCCGTTTCCGCCCGCGCCAGTGGAATACTGCACCGGGATGTAGACATTACCCTCCACGTCGATGGACGGCGTGCAGGTCTGGCAGTTCTTACTTCCGCTGATGGCGGCGCCGTACTGGCCGATGTCGAAGCTGCCCTGCTGCGTGCCGGAGGCATTGAAAGCAACCAGATGATAGCCGGAGGAAGATACATAAATTCTGTTTCCGTCGCGGCTTACGGCAGGCGATGTCCAGTAAGCGGTGGCTTCCGTCGTAGAATCATACACCCGGCTCCACGCCTCGGAGAGTTTGTGGTCATCGGTGCTATCGACCGTAATAAACTTGGTTGCAGTAGCGCGCTGGCCGTTGTTGTCCACGATGGTCAGGCGCACCTCCGCCTGGTCCTTGACGGACTGGAACGTGACGGTAGGATTCTGCTCGCTGGAGCGGATTCCGTCGATGTCCCATTCCCAGTAGGCAATGCCGGCCGGAGCGTAGGAACGGTCCATGAAAGTGACCGGCTCGTCAATCTGCGGATCCACCGGCAAGTCGAAGTCGACCGTCGGAACGGATGAGCTGCTGCCGAGGTTCGGATCGAAGACCGCATACACCGGATAGTGGTCGGAGATATACAGGTCGTTCCACTTGCGTTTGTCGGTCCGGTACAGGTAACAGTCCCCAATCCCTTTATAATAAATATGGTCGATGATTTTACTCTGCGTGCCCCACCAGTGATAGGTCCCGTAATAATCGGTTATCTGAGCCGTATGACGGGCATTGGAATAGGCCGCCTCAATGGGATTCAGCCAGGAGTCGCCTTCCACCAGGTTCCAGTCACCCGTCATAATCACGGGAAGATTACCGGTATTCTTGCTGTTCACCGTGCTCATAATGAGAGCGATTTCATCGGGCCTGGAGTCGTACAGGCTCAAATGCGTATTCAGCAAGAAGAACTGCTTGTTCGTGGGTTTGTACGTCAGAATGGCCCAGGTGGATGTCTGGGGCACCTCGTCATCCATCTCCGGATAATAGCTGCCGACAGTATTGGGATGGCTGGAATGCCAAAAGGTGCCGTGGTCTCCCAGAGTAATGAGGTCGGTTCGGTAAAGGATCGTGGAGGATTCCTCACGTTCATATGTGTTGCCTGTCCCGAAGATACCACTACCGTCGGAGACTATGTCATATCCCCTATCGCGCCCAACGCCGTAATGACTGTAGCCGCTGCAGCCGGACTTGATGTCCTGCACCTGCTCCTTCTGGGCCTCCTGCAGGCCGATTACCGCCGGACGGTAATAATTAACCATCGCACAGTAGGCAGCCTTGCGGTTGATCCAGTCGCGCTCGCCGGTGTCCGGATTACTGGATTTGTCGCGGGCCGATGCAAAGCGGACGTTGGACGACATCACCATCAGTCCCTCGGGAATCACTTCCGGCTCGGGCGTATAGGTCTTCGTGGTCAGGGGATACACCTTTCCGGCCACGGCCGTGAAAGAAGCAGTGGTGGATGTGGTCATCTGGGTGCCGTCGGTGGCGCGAATCGTGAAGCGCATACCGCCCGAATAGGTTTGGGCGGGGATCAGCAGAAAGATGCTGCTCCCGAAGGCATAACCTTCTCCGGGGATGAATCCGTTCACGAGGGACGTGGCGCCGGAGGCCGGAGTAAGGCCGCTGAAATCGGTGGTGAAAGGCCCGCTGATCTTCGCCGACCCCAGGCTTTCGAACATAATGGACGAAATCCGGGCGTCATACGTTCCGGGCACCGTCAGCTTGATGGCGCTCATCATCGGCGAGAAATCCAGCGACTTGCTGCTCCCCTTCCCCACCATAATGAAGGCCGACGGATCATAGCTGTCGGAGGAAAGGCTCTGCGTGGCGGGAAGCGTTATACGGGCGCTCCCCGTGCTGTAATTCGACAGGGCCGATGCCGGATAGGCGTAATAATACTGGGACGCGGAAACGACCTCTACATCGAAGGTGGCCTTGGCGGTTCCCACATAGGGAGAATCTGCGGCCAGGGCCGTGGACGCGGCGCCGTTGACGGAAATGGCATCGCCCGCCGCCCAGTAATTGGGGTACGACGTGCCCACCTTGGCGCCCAGGGCCGTTTTCGTGGCATCGGGAGCCTCGGCCGGAGCCGCCGGGGCTTCGGGGGCGAGGATTTCCGCCTCGAAGCGAATCAGTTCGGCGGCGGGCTCCTCCGGCGCCATGGGTTCCTGCGCACAGGCGGCCAGGAACAGAATTGCAAGGATACTATACTTTTTCATAGCGGCCGATCGATTAATTCCATCCCAATTCTTCCAGTTCACTACTTTCCACCAAGGGAACCAGGTCTTTCGGGCTGGCGCACAGCGGATAGCCCTCCAAGAGGATCGGCACCACCAAGGTACTGGGAATTATATATTCTTTTTTCATAGTCTCTACAGGTTAGAACCGGGAGCCGCGCAGGTCTTCTGCGGATTGGCGCCCAACTGCGACCAGTTGGAACCGGGCGCCGTCGTCTTGGGGCAGGTGATTTTGTAAAGGATGGCGCCCGACGTGGAAGAACCGGTGACATAGATGTTCCCGTCCTTGTCGATGGTGGGGCTGGTCCTGGGATTCTGAAGCGCGACCGACGAGATGAGCTTGCCGTCGGCCGAAGACAGTTTCAGCAGTTTGTTGCCGCCGCTGCCGTTGTCGTAGTCCACCACATAGATGTAGCCCATCGAGTCGATGGCCGGGACACCGGTATTGTAGGTGCCTTCGGTCTTGTATTCCCACGCCAGGGATCCGTCCCTGTTGTTGAGGCGGAACACCTTTTCCGCAGCGCGGAAGTAGGCGTTGCCCTCGGGATCCAGCACGCAGCCAAGGCCCAGGACGCCATTGTTGGAATGGCTCTCCAGTTCAATCTTCCAGACAGGAGTGGGTGCCACAGTCAGTTGGTAACTGTCCAGATTGAATTTGGCGCAGATCATATTTTCATTGTCGCTGGTGACGCTCACGTAGACGCCGTGGTCGAGCCCGACCACGGGCTGACCGGCCTTGCATAGGAAGCCGTTGCCGTCCGTGTGGCGCATACCCAGAAGGTTGTTCTTGCGGCCGGCATCACTGTTGTCGGTGAATTTCCATTGGCCGATTGCACCGTCTACCGGGGAAATGTGATAGCCGCCGCCGGTCTCATCGCCGGGCTTGCGGCCCTGGTTGGAGCCGCCGCGGGCGGTGCCGTATATCAGTTCTCCGTTGTAGCCGACCGCTACGCCGCCCCAGGAGCCCTTGTCGCACTGCAGGCACTGCTGCAGGCTTCCGTCGGAGCGTTTGAAGACGGCAAAGTTCGAAGTCAGGTCATTGCCGCTATTGGTCATCGGGACGGCAACGTAATCACCGATGGGCGCCGCAATGGTGCAGCGGTACTGGGATTTAGGGCCCGTGTCGTGATACCAGTTCTCATCAGAGAGGTCTGCCTTTACGGAGTACAGGCCGCCATGGCCATCCTCGCTGTACGAATACTGCACGGGGATATATACGTTGCCCTGGGCGTCGATGGAAGGTGTCGGGGTCTGAATGTCACGGTCCGTAACATAAGGATTGCGTCTTCCGATGTCGTAGCTGCCGAAAATGGTACCGTTGGCATTGACGCCCACCAGATGATAGCCGGAAGAGGCCACATATATCTTGCTCCCGTCCGCCGATACTGCAGGCGCTGCCCAGTCGGCCACCGCAGTACCCTTGTCGTCGGAAGTGTCATCGTAGAGCACGCTCCACGCGATGGTGAGGTCGTGTCCTTCGGAGATAGCGACAGAGAAGGTCTTGGTGACGGTGGATTTCTGGCCGTAATGGTCCGTGACGGTAAGGCTCACAGGAATGTTGTCGCCGTAGGTGTTGAACACCACTTCGGGATTCTGTTCGGAAGACAGGATGCCGCCGATGTTCCACTCCCAGAGTTCCAGGCCGTCCTCGGAGGTAGACTTGTCGGTGAATTTCAGGGTTTCATCCATCTGCGGATTGGCCGGAAGTTCGAAATCGGCCACGGGAGGGTTATGTGTCTCACCGCCGCCGCCCTTGAACTGGAGGACCGCATACACCGGATGGTGGTCCGAGATCCACAGGTTCTTCCATTTCATATTGAGGGTGCGGAAACGCAGGCACTTGTCGAACCCGCCGTAGAAGATGTGGTCCAGGTGCTGGTGCTTGCTGATGGTGGACTGGCTGCCCCACCAGTGGAACGTCTCTATATTGTCGGTGAGAGGCGCGGTCTTCCTGGCGCTCGAATACTTGGCCAGAATCGGTGCCAGGACGGCGTCATCCTCTTCGACGTTCCAGTCGGCCGAGAGGACGACGGGAAGCCCCGTGGGGCATTTCTCATTGACCGTATTGAGCACGACGCCCACCTCCTTGGCCTCGGATGCAGCGTACAGGCTGAGGTGCGTGTTGATATAGAAGAACTTGCGTCCGTTCTCCTTCACGGTCAGAACGGCCCAGGTGGCGGTGCGGCTGTTCCGGTCCTCGTTTTCAGGAAAATAACTGTTCGGGACGTCCGGCGTAGCGGACAGCCAGACCGTTCCCCACTGGTCCACCTGGATTTCGTTGGTCTTGTAGAGGATCGATGTCGATTCTCCGCTCCGTACGCCGTCGTTACGGCCGACACCGACGAAGGAATAGCCCTTGCAGTTGGCGATGATGTCGTCCACCTGGTTCATTTCCGCCTCCTGCAGGCCCAGCACAGGCGGCTCCATCGTGTTGACCATCTGGAAATAGCCGGCCTTGCGGACTTCCCAGTCCCTGTCGCCGACGTCGGGATCGCTCTGCTTGCTGCGGGCAGAGTAATAACGCACGTTGGAGGACATAACGAGCAGGCCGTCGAGGGTCTCGGGATCCGGTTCGTCCCCGTTGTCACGGGTATACCAGCGGCTGTAGTCCAGGCCCGGGTGCTGATAGCAGGAGGGGGCCAGGAGAAGCAGAGAAAGGAATATGGTGATGTACTTTTTCATAATACTTGGTTTTTACCATCCGGGGTTCTGGTCAATGTGATAGCCACGGCTTTCGTAATCGCGGACGACGAGGGGCGGTATGGGATCGAGATACTGCCTGTCGTCGGAGTACCACTTGCGCTTGATGGCAAGTTCGAAGCGGAGGTCGTATCCGCCGTCGGGGTTCACGTCCAGACGGAGTCCCTGTTCGGGAGAACTGTCCGGAAGGACCTGGACGTATTTGTTCTGGGCATAAGACGGGACGTCTGCATAGGCGTCGTAGGTCACGTAGAAATCGTTGGTGTCGTCGTTGTTGACCTTGAACTGCGCGTTCAGGGTGGGCACGTGCAGGCCGATGATGGGTACCCGCTCGAAGCACTCTCCCTCTTTCCAGCGCCTGAGGTCCATTTCCCGGAATCCTTCCAGGACGAGCTCGATCGCCCGCTCGCGGCGGATTTCGAGGATGACCGGATCGTTGATGTCCGGATAGAAAACCCGCTGGAGATAGGGATCCACGGAAGTGGGCTTGGACGAGGTCACGCCGGCCTTGTCGCCGAATCCCGCCCGGAGACGGAGGGCGCCGATGGTGGCGCTCCAGTCGGCATCGGTCAGTTCCCCGAGTTCGGCCTTCGCCTCGGCATAGTTGAGGAGCACTTCCGCATAACGGAGAATCGGAAGGCTGTTCTCGTTCTTGCTCGTGCCGTTCTTGCTGATGTCGTCTTCCACGAACTTGATGGGCTGGTAGCCGGTGACGGCGCAGCCGCCCACGATGTCGGGACGGCGGTCCCGCCAGCCACCGTTGTTGATTTCATAGTCCGGACCCTTGACGGTCTGAGCCAGACGTTCGTCGCGGTTGGAGAACTCGTTGATGAAACCGATGGCCTGGTATTTGGCTTTGTCGGTGAACCGGCTGCCGTCCTTGCAGAGATAGGTGAAGATAAAGGCACGGGAAAGGCAGATGGCGTCGCCGTAGGTGGCGGAATTGTAATAATAGTTCGCATTACCGGTCACGATGTCGTCCAGCGAAGCCTGGACGCCCAGGATGACTTCATCGGTGAGGATCTTCTTCGAGTAGAAAACACTCCTGTAGGCTCCCAGCGAAGGATTGTTGTCCAGGTAGGAGTCATCGCATTTTTTGGTGTTGAGTTTGACACTCTCGTCATTCATAATGACCGCGGCGGCTTCGGCCGCCAGGCGGTACAGCTTCGCGGCGCTCCATTCCGCCGTTTCTTCGTGGTGGTACTTTCTCCAGGACGCTTCGAAGAGGCAGGCGCGGCTCTTGAGGGCGTAGGCCGCATTCTTGGAGATGCGGGTATTTCCTGTAGAAGAAGTGGTGGTGATGTGCTCCGCGGCGAAATCGAGGTCTTCGATGATGTGGGAGATGATCACGTCGCGGGAATCCCGGTTCTTGTACATCTCTTCCAGCTCAGTGCTGTTGAGACAGTGGTCGAACCACGGCACACCGCCGTACTTCTGGAGCTTGGCCAGGTAGAAACGGGCCCGGAACCAGCGGGCGATGCCTTCGTAGTGGTCTTTGTCCGTCTGGGGAACGGTGCAGTCTTCGCTGTGGATGCCGTCAATCAGGAAATTGATGGTCCTCAGGCTGCTCCAGCTCCACGAGGTGACGCCTTCCGGGCTGTACCCTTCACAATAGAAGGAGTTGATGCTCTTGGCCGCGATATAGTCGGCGCGGGTCCCTTCCGCGGAACTCAGGTCACCCAGCGAAGGAAGCTGGTTGTAAAAGGACAGAGAGTATGCCTCCAGGCCCGAGCTGGATCCGAAGACCAGCGCCCGGCTGCCGGAAGACACCATCTTTTCTTCAAGCGTGCAGGCTTGCAGGCAGAGGGTTGCAAGCGTTATTATGGCAAGTAGCTTTTTCATCGTCATCAGATTTTAATGGTTACGCCGAGGGAGAACGTACGCATCGAAGGCAGGCTGTTGCCGTCGCCGAAGTTATCCACGCCGTTGCCCAGGTCCTGGTCGGAGCCTTTTGTCGCCGTGGCGATATCCACGTCCGTGGTGAGCCTGTAGATGGGCGCCCACGTGAAGAGATTCTCGCCGGAGAAATAGATTCCGAGGCCGCCGAGCCCCATCCGTTTGACCCATTTCTGCGGCAGGTTCCACCCGATTTGCAGATTCTGGAGGCGGAGATACGAGGCGTCGAATAAATAGCGGTCCACTTTATGCTGGCCGGAGAAGAAAATGCGGTAATAACCCGTATACTTGGGGAGGTAGGCGTCCTTGTTCTCCGGCGTCCACGCGTTGTTCACCGTCCAGGCAAGAGCATTACCGTACGGACGGTGGTACTGACCCCAGATGATGGATTCCCCGCTGGGGTACCACCCCTGCTTGCCGATTCCCTGAAACATTGCGGAAGCGTAAATGCCGTTCCATTCCAGGTTGAGCGAGAAGGAGTACATATAGCGGGGATGCTTGTTGCCCACGATGACCATATCGCCGGGATCGTCCACCGTCAGGGAACCCTTGTCCACCTTGTGGTTGCCGTTGCGGTCCCTCAGAATCACGTCGCCGGGCCTTGTCAGATAGCCCTCGTGCACCTGGATGAGGTCGTTGACGTAGGGAACGCCCTGCCCGTAGTAATTGTCGATCTGGTCCTGGTCGTCGAAGAATCCGTCGAACTGGAAGCCCCAGATTTCGCCGATTTCCTGGCCTTCGTAGTAGTCGCTCAGCGACTTGGTGGGGTTGTTGTAACGGGTGACGAAGGTGCGGTTGTCGGCCAGCGTGGCCTTCACGCCGTAATTGAAGGGGTGCCCGGCCAGGTTGAAACTGTCGTCGTAGCTGAGGCTGATCTCATAGCCGCGTGTGACCAGGTCCGCGTAATTACCCTTCGGCGAGCTTGCGCCGTAGGTGTCGGGAAGGCTCGGGCCCACCGTGTACATATTCAGCGTATTGCGGACGTAATAGTCGGCGGTCAGGTTGATCTTGCCGTTGTAGAACCCGAGGTCCATGCCGCCGTCGATGGTACGGGCGGTTTCCCAGGTGAGTCCGTCGGGAATCTGGCTCGGGATGCCGGTGGTCCTGTGCTTGCTCTTTCCGTCGATGATGTAGGAAAGGTTGCCGAAGCCGAACCGCTCCATATAGGAATACGCATCCATATTACCGTTGCCCAGCTCGCCCCAGGAGAAGCGGAACTTGGCGTTGGAGATATACTTCGGATCCACCTTGAACCAATGCTCCCGGGAAAGCCTCCAGGCCGCCGAGAACGAAGGGAAGAAACCCCACTGCTGCTGGGGCGGGAACTTGGACGAGCCGTCGTATCGGCCATTGAATTCCACGAGATAACGCTCGTCGTAGGCATAATTCAAACGGAAGAAAAAGCCCGCCGTCCGCCAGCGCGTCTCATAGGAATAGGTGGTGATGTTGTCTCCGAGGGCAAGCTGGATGTTCTCCGCATCCTCGGAAATGAGCCCGTAGCGGAGCACCTGGCCGATTTTGCTCAGGGAGCGCTCCCAGTTGAAGCCGGCGAGCGCCTTGAAATCGTGCTTGTCGTTCCAGACTTTGGCAAATTCCGCATATTCGTTGGTGGCGAAGTAATTCCCGCGGTTCCAGGTGTCCTGGATGAAGTCGTTGACACCCGGCGTGCCCAGCCAGGTAATCTGCCCGGGAGCCTCGCTGTAGGAAACCATCGAATTCTTCTTGGTGTTGTTGTACCAGGCCGCCTTGACGGTGAAGTCGCCGTTCAGGCTCAGGACGTGGTCGAAGAATTCGGCCCGGAGCCCGGTGGTGGACTTGAATTCGTTTTTGAACTGGTCCGTGTAGTTCTTGCCGGTCACCAGACCGCCGATAGCCATTGCGCCGGCCTTGGTAAAGGTGCCGTCGGGGTTCCAGATGGGGGCGCTTACGCGACCGTTATCCTGAATGGCGCGCAGGAAGATACCGTTGTTGGTCTGGTTGGAACCTGCCGGGATGTGGTTCTTGTCGTAGTTGAACGAAATGTTCTCCCGGATGGTGAGCCAGTCGGTGGGACGGGCGGTCAGTTTGGCACGCAGGGACGTGGTCAGATACGTGTCGGGGTTGAAGTTGAGGATACCGTCGTACTTGTAGAGACGGCCGGAGAGGTAGTAATCCATCCTGCCGGTGCTGCCGCTGGCCGAAAGATTGTGCGTCCGGGCCATCGTGTAGGGCTTGTAGATCACCTTGTAATAGTTGGTGTTGCCGTAGTAGACATACCTTCCGGATTCATCCACGTCAACTTCGTCCGTAATGCCTTTCTCCTTGCGGCGGAGAAATTCGCTCATCCACGCCTGGGAGAAATCCTGGCTCGTGTTCATACCGGACGGCTCCGTGCCCATATAGTTGTAATAGGCCTCGCGGAACAGGGCGGCATACACATAGCCGTCGTCCACGATGTCGGGCAGGTTGCAGGGCGCAAGGAACGAGAAGTTGCTGTTGTAGCTGAAGTTGAATTTCCCCGCCTCCTTGGCCGCGTCCTTGGTGGTGATGAGCACCACGCCGAAGGTGGCGCGCGAACCGTAGATGGAGGCCGATGCGGCATCCTTCAGCACGGAAACGCTCTCGATGTCGTCCGGGTTCAGCAGGGCGGGATCGCCTTCCACACCGTCGATCAGAACGAGGGCGCTGCCCCCGCCGCCGATGGAGGTGGTACCGCGGATGTTGTATTCGGCCGTACGGCTGGGCTTACCGTCGGAGAGCGAGATGTTCAGGTTCGGGATGGCTCCCACCAGCATCTGCGTGGTATTGGACGAAGGCCGGCCGGCGAAAACTTCCGACGAGACCTGGTCCACGGCGCCGGTGAGGTTGGCACGCTTGACGCTGCCGTAACCCACCACCACAACGTCGTCCAGGAATTCCGAGGAAGGGTTCAGATTCACCGTTACGGGCCCCGGACCGCTCACCTTGAAGGTGTAGTCCTCATATCCCAGGGAAGAAATGACGATTTCCTGCCCCACGGTGGCCGTAATGGAAAAGTCTCCGTCGAGGGACGTCACCGTTCCGGTGCCGGTTCCTTTGATGAGGACGCCGGCACTCATCACCGCTTCCCCGGTGACAGCGTCCCGGACCACGCCCGTGACCTTGACACCCTGGGCGAAAGCACTGATGGCGAACAGGCCCAACAGGATGGATAGTACAAAACGTCGCATAGATTCAGATTACTAGTTTTCGCAAAGATAATCCGAATCTCCCCGGGGCTTTACACCGATACTTCCGAGAATTGCAACGATTTTACTTTTTTGACCGGGACACATTACGCTCCCGCCATTGGCGGGGCGTAAGGCCGAATTCGCGTTTGAAGCACTCGGAGAAGAAGGAATGGGTGTTGAATCCCACGGCCGACGCCACTTCCTGCACGGAAACGGAATCGTCCTTGAGCAGCTCCACGGCCTTGTGCAGGCGCATCTTCATCACGTATTCCATCGGGGAGATATCGGCATACTCCTTCATCTTCTTGTACAAGGTGGAAGGAGACAGGCACACCACCTCGGACAGGTCCTCCAGGGTGATGTTCCGGTGCAGGTTGGCCGAGACGTATTCCTGGATGCTCCGGAGGAACTTCTGCTCCATCGCCGATACCCGCCCGGCCGGCAGCTCCCCGCCGGAAGGCAGCGACGAAATATAGAACTCGTACACCCGCCGGCGGTTCTCGATGAGGTTGTCCACCGTGCTGCGGAGTTTCTTCGGCGAGAAGGGCTTCTCCAGGTAGGCATCGGCCCCGCCCTCCAGGCTTTCCTGCATAAACACGTCCGGCACTTCGGCCGAGAGCAGGATGAGCGGAATGTGGCTGGTGGCGAGGTTCCCCTTCAGGGCTTTCGTGAGGGCGATGCCGTCCATCTCCGGCATAATGACGTCGGAGACCACCAGCGTGGGCGACGCTCCCGCCTCGATCTTTTCCATCGCCTCCTTCCCGTTGGAAGCGTAGATGATGTTGTAGGATTCGCCCAGGATGTCGCCGATGACGCGGGCCATATCTTTGTCGTCCTCCACCACCATCACGGATTTGTCGTTCTTCCCCACCACGGGCAGCACAGGGGCCGATTCCTCCTTCTGCGAGACCGGAATGGTGAAGATGAAGCGGTTCACCTGAAGGTCGTCGTCCATCGTGAGCGAACCGCCCAGCAGGGAGGCGAACTGCCGGCTGGTGGAGAGTCCCAGCCCCGTGCCTTCCACATTGGCCTGGGCACTGTCCTCATAGCGGTAGAACGGCTTGAACACCAGTTCCCGGACGTCTTCCGGCAGCACCGCTCCGTCATTCTCCACGCTCACCTTCGCCTCCTGACCGTTCACATCCAGGCCGATGGAAGTGTGGTGCAGCGAGTATTTCAGGGCGTTGGACAACAGGTTGTCGAAGATGCGGCCCAGGCAACGGACGTCGGTGGAGCAGTAGACGGGCTCCTCCGGCATCTTGAGCGAGAGGGATTTCCCCTCCTGCAGGAACATCGGCAGGAAGCGCCGGTGCGCATCCTTGAGGACGCTGCGGATGTCCAGGAATTCGGGACGTATCTGGAACGTGGCGTCGGTGAGCTTCCGGAAGTCCAGCAGTTCGTTGATGAGCACCGTCAGTTTCAGGGAATTGCGCCGCATAATGTCCAGGTTCTCCTGTACGGATCCGTCCGGGGAGGAAGAGAACTTCCGGATAAGGGCTTCCAGGGGAATCTGCACCAGGGAAAGCGGCGTACGGATCTCGTGCGCGATGCTGGTCAGGAAATCCATCTTGGATTCCAGCAGCTTGCGCTCGTGTTCCCGTTCGGCCTTCTTCTTGGCGTGCCGGTCCGAAAAGATGGCAATGCACACCGCCAATAACAGGAAGAGGACCAGGTACAGAAGAATGGCCGCCGGGCGCAGCAGCAGCGGCGGCAGCACCCTCAGCGCCACGGCGGTTTCGGGGCTTTCCACACCTGAAAGGGACAGGGATTTCACCTTCAGTTCCCATCTCCCGGCGGGGATGTCATAGACCGTGAAGCGGCCGTCCTGCACGGGCGTCCATTCGTTAAACCCGTCTATCTTCCAAAAGAGCTGCCTGCTGGGGAAACGCCCATAATCAAGGGTGGAGGCATCCACCTGGAAAGAGCGCGTCTTGGGGCCGATGTTCAGGGACGCCGGACAGAAGAAAACATCGCCGTCACCACCTTCGGACGAAGACAGGAGGTGGATGAAAGACACCACCGGCGCATTTCCGGCCGATGCGTCCTCACTAAGCCGCCGCGCCGACAGGGAGATGAATCCGTCGGAGGTTCCCGCATAAAGCGTTCCGTCGGAAGCCATAAAATGGGACGAATAGTTGAAGCTGTCCACATCCAGCGCTTCCCGGGGGATGAGGGGCAGCTGCCGCCCGTCGCCGGGGTTCAGCACGTGGATGCCGTGGGCCCCGGTAATCCAGAGCAGGCGGCCGTCGGTGGCACCAGTCATTTTAAGCAGGCGCATTTCCGCACCTTCCACGGGCTGGAAAACATTCTGCCCGGGATTGAACATCCAGAGGCCGTTGCCTTCGGAAGTGACGAATATGCGTCCCTCGCCGTCTTCGGCAAGGTCTGTAAGGATGTTGGCGATGGGGATGGTGTAAGTGGACAGGACGTTTCCCGCATAGCGGTAAATGGAGCCGCCGATACTGGCCACCCATACGCTTCCGTCCGCCGCGCTGACGATGCTGCAAACCTGCGAAGCGGGCATAAAGATCTCACGGGTAAAGTGCCCGTCGGGGCGTTCACGGCCGGCGATAAAGCCGTCCTTCCCGCCTATCCAGAGCCTCCCGAAAGCGTCCCGGCAGAAGGAATAGGCCGATTTCCCGGCCCCCGGGAAGGAAGTCATCCGCCCCGTTTCGGCATCCAGCAGCGTGACCGGGATTTCGTCGTCGATGGTGCCCACCCAGAGCTTGTTTCCCTCGGCCATCAGGCCGGTGACGTTCCGTCCCGGGAAGAAGCGGCGGGAGGCGCGTTGGGCATCGGCCCCGCCTTCCAGACACAGCAGGCCGCGGGTGTCGGTCCCTATCCAGATGCTGCCGTCGGGGGTTTCGGCAAAATCCCTCGCCTTGAAACGGCCGCCGGCGAAAGCGTCGGACCAGTGGCGGAAGCCCACCCCGTCGGGGGCGATCTGGGCCAGGCCTTCGAAGAGCGTTCCAGCCCATACCCTGCCGTCGGCGTCTTCCGTCAGGCAGCGGAAGGAGTTGTCGTGGAAGGGCCGGATGACGCGCTTGATCTCAAGATTTCCGTCCAGTACGTGGATACCCTCGCGGGCTGCAATCCACAACTCGCCGGAAGAATGCCGGATGGCAGCACGCATCCTGCTCATCAGAGGCAGGGGCTCGAGTTCCAGGCTTTCCAGGTCCCAGGCGTAGGCCGCGTCATTCTCGACCGAAAGGAGGAGATGGGTTCCGGCCACCGAGGCGCGATAGACGTCCGAGCCCGGAATGATCCGGCCGCCCTCCGCCGAGATGCGCACCGGTTCGGACAGGCCGTCCGCCGAAGCGAAGAGCTCCCCATCCTTGGTAATGGCATACAACGCGCCTTCCGGGCTGCAGCAGATGGTTTCGGCTACGAGCGAGACGGCCTGGAGGATATCGGAGGCGGTATCAAGCCGCAAAAGGTTGCGCCCTTTTATGTAAATCCAAAGGGAACCCGAACGGCTGTAACACATCTGACGGATAGGCATCTTTCCCAATTCCGGACTGTCGAAATGCTGCATCTCGAGCCGGTCCCGGTCCAGATGATACAATCCCTCGGAGGTGCCGGCCCAGATGATGCCGGAGGCATCTTCGGCCAGGGCGAACACCACGGGAGCGGTGGCGGTTCCGGTATCGGGGAAGGCCACCTGGACGATATTGGAGCCGTCGTACAGGTCCAGTCCGGCGTTGGTTCCCACCCAGAGGAAGTGGTGTGCATCCACGAGCACGTCGTTGACACAGTTGTCCGAGAGACCGGCCTGCATATCCAGGCGGGTGACCTGCTGGGAAGGCTGCCCTGCCGCCGGCCAGGCCGCGGCAAACAGCAGCAGGATGAAAAAGGCTTTCCGCATTACAATCAATTAAGCACCTTTACCAATATAACGCCGTGCGAAGGGATGCTGACGGTCACCGGGCACTCCTTCTGCCGCCAAAGGTCGCGGCAGGACTGGATTCCCGCCAGTCCGGCATCCTTCAGTTTTTCAAGTACGTTCACTTCCACGGCCTTTTCTCCCATATTGAAAATACCTGCCGCGTGGGTGCCGTCGCTGAGCGGACGGCCCCAGACCTGCAGGGTATCATCTTCCCAGAGGAGACCCGCCTGCTTTCCCAGCGGATCCTGGTCCACGGCAATCACTTCGTTGTTGCAGAGCAGATTCAGCGTGAATGCATCGATGGCCGAGAGATCACCGCCGATAATCAGCGGCGCAGCAAGCAGGGCCCACAGCGACACGTGGGCATACTGCTCGTCCGGGGTAAGGCGGGTGTCCCTGAGCCCTTCTCCCCAGCCCACTTTTCCCACTACCAGCATATCCGGGTCGTTCCAGTGGCCCGGGCCGGAATAACCCACGGCCGGACGCTGCTTGACGAAGCCGATCCGCACGACCCGCTCCCATTTGTCCGTCAAGTCGCCCGTTGTCCGCCAGAGGTTGCCGCCCACGGCTTCGCCCCAGGTCCAGACCTCTTCAAGGCCGTACTGGCAGATGGAATAGACGATGTCCCGGGACTGGGCGGCAAGCGCCGCTTTCATCACGAGGTAAGGCTTCATATGGTCCTCCCGGCCCGGCGAAGGCATTTCTTTCAGGATGGACCTGTAGCCGCACAGGTCATATTTCAGATAGTCCACGCCCCAGGAGGCCCAGGTATCTGCGTCCGTCTTTTCGTGCCCCAGGGAACCCAGATGGCCGCCGCAGGTGCGGTCGCCCGGGGAGGAATAGATCCCGAGTTTCAGGCCATTGGAATGCAGCCAGTCTCCCAGCGCCGCGATGTCCGGGAAGCGGTCGTTCGGCAGCAGCAATCCATCTTCGCTGCGTTCGGAGCCCTCCCAGGCGTCATCTATATTGACATAGCTGTATCCGTAATCGGCCAGACCGCTTTCGATGAGCGCCCTCGCAGACGCAACCACCTTTTCCTGGGAGACTTCGAGTCCCCAGCAATTCCAGCTGTTCCAGCCCATCGGCGGGGTGAGGGCGATCGTGTCGCCCACCTTGAGGGTCATTCGGCCCTCCCCTTTTCCGGCCTTGTTCCGGGCTTTCCATTTGATGGAATACTCCCCTGCCTTTGCCACGGAGCCGCTGACGACACCGCTGCCGCGGTCCAGCTTCAGGCCCTTCGGAAGCCCGCAGGCCTTGAATTTCATCGGCCGCTCCCCGGAGAAGGGCAGACGGAAGTAGATGGGATGTCCCGGCCTCGCGCCCAGCACCGCCGGACCGTTATAGCGCGGATTCGCGGGGGCCTTGGGCGTAAGGCAGTATTTTTCCGGCGCCAGGGAAAGGCGCATCAGCACGGGATAATGGTCGGAAATATAGGTCACCTCCGGATCATACACGGCATCGTCCACCCGGTATTCCATCGGCTTCCCGGCCCCGTAGAAGATATAGTCGATGATTCCGGCCGATTTCTCCTTCCCCCAGAAGTGGAAGGTCTTGCGGGAAGTGGACTCCGTTTCCGGACAGGTCAGGCGCGCGTCGTTGAACCAGGTCGCGAGCGTCCGGATGGCCGATTCCTCCGGGGAATTGTTCAGGTCCCCCACGAGGAAAACCGGCGCGTTCTTGAACTCCTGCCGTTTGAATCCGGTAAGCCGTTCCATCTCGCTCAGCAGCGTTTCCACTTCCTGGTCCGGCAGGGCGGGATTCTCCTTCACCGACCAGCTGATATGGGCCGAGAAAAACCATAGTTTCTTCCCGGATTTATCTTCCAGATGGGCCCAGGACGTAATGATGGGGCTGTTCTGTCCCTTGCGGACGGAAGCCGTATCGCCGGGTGTTTCGCTCAGCCAGAAGCATCCGTTCCCCAGCAGTTTGAACCGGTCCTTCCGGAACATAACGCCCACCGACTCGTCGGAAGTGCGTACCATCGGCCCGCCGCTCAGGCGCCCGGGGCAATAGATGAACCAATCCTCTCCGAAATCCTCTTCCAGGTTCGCCGCCTGCGTCCGCCTTACCTCCTGCAGGCCGATGACGTCCAGCGGATTCTGGCCGAAGAAAGCCTTCACCGCGCTCCGCCGCACCCGCCACGGCTGCCCGCCGAACTTGTAGTCATAGTCCGGACGGTTGTCGTCCAGGAAACGGACGTTGAAGCTTCCCACCAGCAGCTCGTCCGCCCCGGACTGGCAATAGCCCGTCCGGGGAATCAACGCCAGCAGCGCCAATATGAAGACTATTCTTTTCATACTTTCAAATATAGTCCCTAATTTTTTATTACACAAATCTGTGTAAGACAATCTTGTGTTGAAAAAAGCGGCCCGGACTGGAGGGACCGGACCGCTTTAATTACGTGTGCTAGCTTCGGATTAGTTCTGGTAGCAGCCGGGCCAGGAGGTGGCGCCGCGGTTGTTGCCGTTGATATCCTTGCCCAGCGCGCCGATGGAGTTCAGCCAGGCATAGAAGTCGGCGTCGGCGCTCTGGATTTCGGTGTTCACGTCGGCCGTTGCAGCCAGCATATTGCTGTTGGTGCCGGTGAGCGTACCGTTCCAGGTCCAGGGAGCGCTCCAGCCGCCGAAGCAGCTGCTGTCGGCCCAGTAATCAGCACCGAAACCAGTGGTGTTGGTCCAGTGGGTATCGCTGTCAAGACCCGGAGACACTTTGCAATAATAGGCAGGGACATCATACGCTGCTTTGCAGCCGACAGATTTGCCGTCGGAGTAGTTCGAGCAGATAATGCTGTTGATAAAGCGAACGGTACAATCTGCATCAAGCCTGATAACGCCATTCTTGCTCTTTAACTGATCCGTGCTTTCAGGACGGCGGACCTGGTCACCTATGATGCTGCTGTTGGACAGAATGAGTTTGCTGCCGGCATTACCCATACAAATCCAATAAATACTTCCATCATCCACACTACGCGAAGCAAAGTTATCATGCATGGAGCAGTTGTTCATGCCTATTGTGGCACTGGCCCATACAGTCATTACCTGTCCGCTTTTACCACCCTGCTCGTTACCTGAGCTGTAACCGCGTCCGGAGGAGTTGTTCTTGAACTCGCAGGCATTGAAATAGAATTTAGTGCCTCCGTTGCGGCAGTTGATGATGGCAGCGCAACTATTGTTAGACTGGGAACTACGGCAAGACCAGTTGTTGTCAAACACACAGTGGTCGAAACGGGCGCAGTCTCCGCTGGTAGTCAATCTGATGATACCTCCGGCGTTTGTGTCGTTCCCGACAAAACTATAGTTTTCTTTGAAGAGCACATTTGTACAGTCAACTGAACCTTTGGCCACACAAATGGCGCCGCCGGCATAATTAGAACCAACCCCGTCGGCATGATTCCCCTGGAATTTACCACCGGTGAACGACACATTCACATCAGAGGAATTAATACCTATCGCGCCACCCCTCCAGTCAGCCGCGTTGTTAACGAAGTCGCAATCCGTAAAGGTATAGGTTCCAGCGCCTTCAAGCCAGGCTGCGGCACCGCTATCATCATCCGCATGATTGTCGTGGAAGTTAACTCTGGTGAAGGATACGGTATTTGCGTTCACACCATAGATAGTGCACTTGTTACCACCTGAAATATCACAGTCTTCCATGGTTACTACACCATTAGTGTTAGTAATATGAAGAGCATTGCCATCACCAGAATTATTGGCAAACGTACATCCGCTGACAGTTACTGTTGCTTCTTCTACGTGGAGCGACGCTCCGCCCGAGGATGAACTGTTGTTTGTAAACTCGCAGTCTGTGATTGTTATAGTACCTTTGATAAGGTTGACGGCGCCGCTTTGACCGCTGGTCTTATTATTATCGAAAACGCAATCCTCCAAATTCAGTTTTGCGCCGGAATTGTTAACACGGATGGCTGCACGGTTGGAATTACCGTCGGTACCAGTAAATTTGACGTTCTTGACCGTTAGATTGCAATTGGACTTGGGCCACAGTGTGCCGGCAGCATCGCCGGTGCTACCGACGAAGGTCGTAATGTCAGAACCTGACGTGGTTCCTTCAATTGTGAAAGCGACTTCGCCGTGACCTGAGAAATCGGGCTGGAGATAATCTCCAAAGGAGAATGATTCTGCAGAGAAGTGGATGGTCGAGCCATTCAGGAGGAAGTGGTTATTTGAGTCCTCAATAAAAGCCTTGAAAGTGGCGGGATCCATAGCGTGTGTCCAGCTCTGGCCGCTCTTGGCACCGGCGCCGGAAGGGGTGACATAGTACTGGCCTGCCTTAGCGTCAATATCAGGGATCCTGATAATCTGCGCCCTTGCAGTAGTGAAAGTAGCGGTCGAGGGCTTATAGAAGAACGGCGTGATTTGATCATCTCCTTTGAAGCAACCGATGCGCAGACCGTTGGGGAGCTCAACGCCAGGTAAAATGGGAATATAATAATTGCCGGGGCCCGAAACTGTCATATTGACTGTCCCTGAAGTACTGGTTGCCGCGTCGAATACAGGCTCTCCGCTGTTGTTAATGCTCACGGGGAGGTAGCCGGATATGGCTTGCGCCTCTTCCGGTGAACGCCCGCCCATCACCTGGATTTTGGTGATGTCGCTGCCGGTCACACCCACCTTTATCAAGCAGGCTACGTTCTTGAATGCCAGCGTGGTGCTCCAGGTGTCGCCGGTCTTGACGGCCTTGGCCACGGCGAAGTCATTCGCGGCGAAAGAACCGTCGGTGCGAGTGCCATTGAAGTGAACGTTGACGTTGCCGTTGTCATAGCTGCCGCCGGCAGAGGCGGGATAGACGGCGTAAAGTTCGGTGATTCCCTCGCCCACTTCCACGCTGAACGTGGTGCTGGCGCCGGAAGTGGAGGCCGCCGCCGTGGTGGAACCGCCTTCCCAGACGAACTTCACTTCGTCCCCGGCCACCCAGGTGACCACTTCGTCATTGGCGTCAATGACCGTCTTCCCGGGAGCGCCGGCCGTAAATACGATAGCATTGGGATTGTCCGGGACCACGGGTTTGTCTTCCGGACCGGTTTCTTTCTTGCAGGCGAAGGAAACCAACGCCAGTGCAACTAAGGTGAATATCTTTGCGTTTCTCATAATTGGAACTGTTTTAGTCAAATAATTCTACGGCTCAGCAAATAAATCAATGAGGGTATAGTTTTCGCGTTGCGCCTGGGGGGATTGCGTGTTTAAACACTCAGCGGTGAAAGTAATCTCCTCCACAGCCGGAGGGCTATAACGGCCCTTTAGCGTATCCGGTTTCATCATAGCGGTTAAAGAATGTACAAATCGTCAAACAAATCGAAGGACCCGAAGTTCTCCATCGAGGCCGTCCCGTCATAGGAAGACCCCGTGCACACTTTCTGGGCCATCAGGCATATTTCCTCCGTCTTCGGAGGGTCGTAAAAAGAACGTGTTTTCAATGTGGTCATAGCTTCGTAATACTTGCTTTGCAAAAGTCACCATTCCTGTTAATTATTATTGCAATGATTTTTCCTTTGTTTGCGTCTATTCTTCCTGCCGGTTGTGAATTCCCCGACGATTTGCTATTTTCGCGTTGTATGAAAAAACTGCTGTCTGTCGCCGCTCTCCTCGCGGCACTTCTCACCGGGCGGGCTCAGGACCACGCCGGGATTCCCACCCCCGTCTTTGACGCCAAACCGGAGTATATAGACCTGTACTGGACGGCCTGGGAGCAGGCCCGGGACCATATCAAATACCAGCCGGGCCTGGTACAGCCCCGGTATATGGACGAAGGCTTCCGGGACGAGGCCATCTGGATCTGGGACTCGGAGTTTATGGTCCTGTTCTGCAAGTACGCCCCCAAACTCTACCCCGGCATCGAAACCCTGGACAACTTCTACTATACGCTCCACGAGAACAAGGGTTCTTCCCTCAGCGTCTGGCATCCCGACAATCCGCCCTTCTTCGCCTGGGTGGAGAGCGAATACCATCACTTCACCGGAGACGACGCCCACATCCGGGAACTCATCTGCGACAAGCGGTTTCTCCAAAAGCACTTCCAGCTGTTCAACACGATGACCCACGAGACCGTCTTCCCCTTCCCCATCAGCAACGACGGGGTCCGCATCCGCTACAAGGGAATCGGCTATGAGTGGCAGAGCTGGCAGAGCGGGATGGACAACACGCCGCGAAAAAGGGCGATGCCGATGCTGTGGGTGGACGCCATCTCGCAGCAGGCTTTATCGGCCCTCTACATCTCCCGGCTGGCCGATCTGGCGGGGGACAAGGCCGCCCAGAAGGAGTACAAGGCCAAATACAAGGAGCTGAAGAAAACGGTGAACAAATACTACTGGGATAAGGAAGACGGCTGCTACTACGACATCCGGGAGCCCGACCTTTCCAAAACCCGCATCCTCACCCCAGCCTCCTTCTGGGCGATGCTGGCGGAGATTCCTTCCCGCCGGCAGGCCCGCGCGATGGTGGAATTCGCCCTGAAGGACGACAAACTGGGCGGGATGGTGCCGTGGGTCTCCGTGGCCCGGGACGACGAGCAGTTCGACCCGGACGGCGACTACTGGCGCGGCTCCGTCTGGCTTCCCACGGCCTATATGGGCATCAAAGCGCTGGAAAAGTACGGGTTCTTCGACCTGGCCGACAAGAACGCCGAGGCCATCCTCGAGCATATGTGGCGCACCTACGCCGAGTACGAGCCCCACACCATCTGGGAGTGCTACAGCCCCACCCGTCCCCGGCCCGCCTCGAAAAACAGCAGCAAGCTCCATATCAAGGAAGTCAAGGCCGATTTCTGCGGATGGTCGGCCCTGGGCCCCATCTCCTTATTCATCGAGAACGTGCTGGGATTCTGGTACGTGGACGCCCGCAGCGCCACCGTCAAATGGAATCTGCACCAAAGCTGCCGCCACGGCATCCGGAACCTCTCCTTCGGGGACATCACCACCGACATCCTCTATGAGGACGGAAAGGTGACGGTGATCTCCAACAAGCCCTACCGGCTCCAGATCAACGGCAAGTGCCGCTCCGTCAAAGCCGGCGAGAACGTCTTCCGCGTCAAATAACTACTCGTAATAGGCCTTGAGGGCGGCCACATCGGCCTCGCTCAGGACGTCGGAGGTCATAATGAACTCGTCCACGACGGCGGGGAGGCTATACTCCAGAACACCGGTTCCGTCCTGGCCGATGTTGAGAGGCATTGAGTCGAAGGAGATGCTGGCGAGCGTGCTCGGAATCACAGATTCCTCACCTTCAAAGATAAAGTCCGTATAGATGCGTACCTTTTTGTTCGGGCGGTCCACCGTGAGAATCACGTGCATCCAGCCGGTGTCGAAGTTGGTGGGCAGGAGCCGGACGTAGTCCATCCGGTTCTTGGAGCCGTCACCCACGTTGAACTTAAGGTCCCGGGTACCCCTGTACGACAGGATGAAGCCCTTGTACACACCCTCCTGCCAGTTCTTGTTGGAAATCAGGGAGGGATCGTTCACTTTGTTCGGCCACATCGGATCGGCCTTCAGCCAGCACGCCACGGAGAACGACCCGGCGCCCACTGTAACGTCCTTCAGCGTGACGTATCCGTTATGCAGGTCCACGCCTTTCCCGAAGTAGGCGTCGGAGTAGGACAGCGTCCCGGAGGAGGTGGTGGTTACCTTGCCGTATGCGTCGGCGATGCCGCCGTCGAACGGCAGATAAGCGACCACATTGTGCCCGGAAAGCAGGGACTGCATATTGCTCAGGACCGGCGTGGGCTTTGTCTGGTGGCCACGATACTCCTCACCCGGATCCTTGTGATCGGGGGCCTCGGTAACATCCTTGAACACGCCGGCGGGGACGCGGCCGCTCCAGGTTGCCGGGCTGTCCAGGCCCAGGGCATAGGCGGCGATCGCCGCAACGTCGCGGGATTCTGCGTCCACGATGGTGCCGCTGGCCACCGTCTTTCCGGCAACCCCGAGGAATACATTTCTTTCCTCATCGGTGGGGCCGCCGTGGGTCTTGCCCTTGCCGCCGTGGTCCGCGGTGACGATGAACAGGGTATCGTCCAGCAGGCCTTTCTGTTTCAGCTTGGAATAAATACTCCCCACGTATGCATCCACCGTGGTGATGGTGGCCAGATAGATGTCGGAGCCGAACCCTTTTGATTCGCCGATGTCGTCCGGCGAAGAAAACTGGATGAACAGCAGCGTGGGGTCGTTGCTGGTTAGATAGGTCAGAATCTTGTTGAAAACTTCCGCGTCACCGGACCCGGTCGCTTTTTCAACGTCGAGACCATTTTCCACGAGACCGGCATTGATGGGATTCCATTCCACAATAGAAGCCAGCTTCGCATCCGGCATAGCTTGCTTTACCACTTTGAAAATGGAAGGATAGGGATTTGACGCCGGATAAGAAGGATCCGGGTAATTCGGGTCATATTTGTCTTTGCCCTCGATGATTTCGTTGGTGCGGCCGTGATGCTCCGGAAGGACCCCGTGAAGGATGGAACCCCAGCCCTGGGCGCTCATACTGGGCATTCCCACCCGGCAGGTGTACGTGGTGGCCTGATTGGCAAAAATGACGTCGCAAGCGGGCGTATTGGTGTCCCTGAAGGCTGCGCCGGCTCCGTCCAGGCCGATGATGACGACGTGCTTATAGGCACCCTTCGACACCACTTCCGGCTCCGGCCCGGGTCCTGGATCAGGTGTAGGGCCGGGGGTAATGTTTTCCTTAGAATTACAAGCGGAAAGGATGCAAAGAAGCAATGCGGGAATAAAAAACTTTTTCATAACGGTGCGAAGATAACGCAGGATCATAAACCCGGATATAACAGTTATTCTTTTTTTTGCAATGATTTGGTAAGTATCTTTTTACCGCTGCCAAGTTACGCATTTTTTTGCGGAAATTAATTATATTTGTGAGTATGAAAAGACGTGATTTCCTTAAAGGAGTTTCCCTGGCGGCGGTAGGAACCGCCCTCGCCGGGCCCCAGGCCGGCGCCGCCCAATGGATGGGGAGCGCCGCAGATGACACCAAAGGGATAGATCCCGTTACGGGTCTCTCCCCCGTCCGTTCGCTGAATCCGGAGGTCAGCCATCCCGTCAGCGTCATCATCATCGGCTGCGGCAACCGCGGAAAGACCTATGCAAGGTATGCGGAGAAATTCCCGAACGGGATGAAGGTCGTGGGCGTCTCGGACATTCTGGAGCACCGGAAGAACTACCTGGGAGACAAACACGGCGTGCAGGCGGAGATGCGCTTCGGCCATTACCGCGAAGTGTTCGCCACGGGGAAGAAACTGGCCGATGCTGTTGTCATCGCCACCCCGGACGACAGGCACTACGAGCCCTGTATGATGGCGCTGGACCTGGGCTACGACGTCCTTTTGGAAAAACCCGTCGCCCCCACCGCGAAGGAGTGCAAGGCCATCCGGGAAAAGACCAAGAAGACCGGACGGATCGTGGCCGTGTGCCACGTCCTGCGCTACTCCCCCTATTTTATGGCCCTCCGCGAGGTGGTCCGGAGCGGGGCCATCGGCGAAGTGGTGAGCATCCAGCATATGGAGCCCATCCAGTACGCCCATATGTCCCACTCCTACGTGCGGGGCAACTGGCGCTCCTCCAAGGAAACCACGCCCATCATCCTCGCCAAGTCCTGCCACGACCTTGACATCCTCCGCTGGATCATCGACAAGCCCTGCAAGAGCATATCGGCCGATGGTTCCCTCACCTTCTTCAAGGCGGAGAATGCGCCGGAAGGGGCGCCGAAATACTGCACCGACGGCTGCCCCCACCAGGGGAAATGCCCCTACGATGCCGTGGAGATCTACACCCGTCTGAAGCAACACCTGGGGGTGTTCGACCTGAACGGGAGCAAAGACCCCGCGCTCATTATGAGCCGCCTGAAGGACCCGCGCTACAACAGCTACGCCCGCTGCGTCTTCCACTGCGACAACGACCAGCCGGACCATTATGTGGCCGATATGGTCTTCGAAGGCAATGTCACCGCCTCCTTCACGATGGACGCCTTCACGCCGAAGGGCGGCCGCCGCACCCGCATTATGGGGACGATGGGCTACATCGAGGGCGATATGAAGGAGTTCACCGTGACGGACTTCCTCACCCGCACGCCCAAAATCTGGAATATGAAAGTCGCGGAGATTCCCGAATACGCCCAGTCCGGCCACGGCGGCGGCGACTACCGTCTGGTGCGGGACTTCCTGGAGGCCGTGGACCGGCAGGATGCAGGCCACCTCTCCAGCAGCATCGACGTGTCCATCGAGAGCCACCTGATGGGTTTTGCGGCCGAACGTTCCCGCCGCAGCGGAAAGAAAGAAAAAATATAGAATATGTATAAGTTCAAGGAACTACCGGGCCAGCGCTATGTGCTGAGTCTGGACAATCACGTGGAAATTGTGGAAGCCCTCACGGCCTTCTGCCTGGAAAAGGGCATCCTGGCCGGTCAGGTAAGCGGAATCGGCGCCATCAACGAGGCCACCTTCCGTTTTCTGGATCCCGCCACCAAAAAGTATGTGGACAAGACCTTCGCCGAGCAGATGGAGATTACGAATCTCACCGGCAACATCTCCCAAAAGGACGGAAAACCCTATCTGCACCTGCACCTCACCTGCAGCCGCCGGGACTATACCTGCGTGGGCGGCCACCTGCTATCGGCCCGCATCAACGGTGCCTGCGAACTGCTGGTGGGAACCTTCCCGGGCGTTGAAATCGGCCGCTACCCGGACCCCGAAACCGGATTGAATCTGTATAAGTTTTAGCGGGTTTCTTCGCTGTAAACTTCTTCGAATATTTCCCTTAGCCGGGCTTCGTCACGAATAATCCGACGGAGTTCGGCTAACGGTTTTTCATTGGGGCTTCCGGGGATGAGAAGATGCAGGTAGCCCCCTTCGGCGTACTTTTCGTGCAGGTGGTCCAGCGTGCGCTGCCAGTGCCCTTTCCTGTCCAGTTCAGGATAGTGGGACAGGCCGAACTGCACGGTGCGGCGGATAATGGTTTCCGGGACGATCATCCGGTCGGCCTCGGCCACCAGACAGCCGTAGAGGCTTCTGGGCGGGGTTTGGGCCGATGCCCGGTGGTCTTCCGCCGCCTGGGCGATGACCTCGATCTGCTCCGGAGAGAACCATTCCCGGAGCCTTTCATTGCTGCGGATTATTCGCCCGCTCTCCAGGTGGTGCGTCTTGCGGTCTACCGCGAGCCCCAGGTCGTGGCAGGCGGCCGCCGTATATAGCATTTCCGTGTCGATTTGCGGGTACTGCTCCGCCATCCCGAGCGCCCGTTCCATCACCGCCCGCGCGTGGTCCTCCCGGTGCGCCTTGTCAAATGCGGCGTACTGCGGAATGATTTCCGTTTCAATGTATCGGACCAGTGAATCTCTCATCGCACCGTGATGTGGAAGCAATTCTGCTTCCTTTCATATTTGATATAACACACGTTCCCTTTGTCGTGAAGGTCCTTGAGCACCTGGCCCAGCGTGGCGCGCAGGTATTCCGGCGGTACGTCTTCGTAGGGGCGGCCGCGAAGGTCGGGAATCTTCACGTAGCGCCAGTAGGAGAGGTCGAAGGTGGTCCCGTAGCGGTGCGTAGAGTTCTCCGAGGCATTGACGTTGCGGCGGCTGAGTTTGGCCACATCGGCCTCCGTGCGCAGGACGGAAGTAATCACCAGTTTGTAGGGGTTGAGCCCTTTGGCGGCGAGGGAATCCTGAAAATGCCGGCCGATGGTATCCAGGAGGTCACGAGCCCGCGGCACGAGATAGGGAATGGAGTGCGTGAGGGAGTCGATGACGTAGAGGTCGTTGTTCTCCAATTTGACCAGGCGGGATTTGAGTTTTTCGGCCGCCTCCCTGTCGGCTACGGGAGGGACGCCCAGCGCCTGCGCCACCTCCAACTGCACGTCGTTCATATCGTTGAACTCCCGCTTGTAGCGAACGTCCCAGATGCGTACGGGGTGGTTTTCTATCGGCCCCAGGGCCAGCCAGCGCCGCTCCTCGGTGCAGCTCCTGACGTGCAGGACGCCCCAAAGCAGCAATCCGGCGGCCACCGTCGTACCAAAGATTCTCAGATAGTTTTTCGCGAGCATCTATTGCATCCATTTTAGTCCCAGGCGGTCAATCAGCCGCGCGGGAAGGAGTTTTACCAGCGGAGGAAGGAGGACGTTCATAATGCCGGGGCTGTACGTGCGACGCCCACGGTCCAGGGCCCTCAAGGCCCTATTTACCAGCGTTTCCGGACGCTGCACCAGGCCGAGGCATCGGCCCGCCTTCCGCATCTTATCGCTCAGTTTGTAAAGGCCGGTATCCACGGCGGCGGGGCACACGGTGGTCACGGTGACGCCGTAGGGTCTCAATTCGTAGGACAAACTTTTGCCGAAGGATTTCAGATAGGCCTTGGAGGCCGAATAAATGGCGATGCCCGGGGCGGGGATACGCGCCGTCATCGAGGACATAATGAGGATTTTCCCCCGGCCTCTTTGCTTCATCTTCTCCCCGAAGAGGATGCAGCATTCGGTGACTGTCTGAACGTGCAGTTTCATCATCGCCCGGGCCTTTTCCAGGTTCTCTTCCCCCAGATAGTCGATGAAGAACATCCCGGCATTATTGATAAGGATGTCTACGGCGAGGCCCTCCTTGTCGCAGTAATCCACGAGCTCCTGTGCACAGCCTTCCTTCGCCAGATCCATATACAGCGCCTTCACAGGTACGCCATAATCGGCCTGAAGTCTTTCCGCCACCTCGCGCAGCTGCTCCTCCTGGTTACTCACCAGCAGCAGGCCGCAGCCCCTCCGGGCCAGCTGCCCGGCATACTCGAGCCCGATTCCCGAACTCCCGCCTGTGATGAGGGCTGTTTGCATTCTGCTACTTTTCTTCAAATATACATCATTTTTATCAAAAATGGCGTATCCTCCAGGAGCTGGTTGTCCAATGGGGCTGAGAAAACGACTAGAATTTATTCTGATAAAATTGTATCTTTGTAAGTGTTATCTATGCGAAAACTCATCATATCCGTTGCCGCGCTTATCCTCTCGAGCCTTTTCCTTTATGCGCAGTCGCCAGAGGACAGGAAATGGAATTTACTGGACGATCCGGTGGATTTAAATTTGTCATCGAACCTTGATGGCTGGCTCCGTTACTGGGACGAGGGGCCAATCACCTTTAAAGATATTCAGATACTTAACGGAGAATGGCCCAAGATTTCCGAATTTGAGTGCGGCATACAATGGAATGCCTTTGAACAGATTGGGAGAATCGGCAATACGATTGTTCGAGGTCCTTCTGCCAGAACCTTTATGAACCCATATGCATCCTGGGCACAACAGAACTATCAGACCCCCGATATGCTCCTATATTTTCAAACGGGGTTTGACTATATGGAGATCTGCCGTCGGCGTGCGATAAAAGAGTTTATCTCGACGTCAAATACCGGGATGGAAGGCATTATGAATCAATATTCGTATATAGCCAACAGCTTCATATCCCAGATGAAAAATGGGACGAATCAGGGACGGGATATTGAAGCTGTGCGTTATTATTCCGAACTGGTAAAATCGGCGCTTTCTAAAACAGATGATGTTCTCTTTGATGATTTAAAAACAGAGCCCAGAGGATTTGGTTTGGGCGTCAATATCGGAGTCGGGTCCGAGTTTTTTCTTGGAGATTTTGCTTCCTATTTGACACCTATATTTGGACTGGATTTGTCTTTTGATTTCGTCTACAGACGGTTCTCTCTCTTTTTGGACGGTTTGCTGGGATGGGGCGGCAAGTATAAAAAGGATATCCCACTTGACGGCTATCAATGGGAGGCCGGCAAGAATGTAACGGGCGGGCATATAGAAGCTTCTTTGGGTTACACGCTGTTCAATTCTCAGACCTGGCGCATTTCCCCGTTCGTGGGAGTGGGCGTGGGTTTTATAGATTATCCAGAATATTCAGGGATTCCTGCAAATCCGAAGAAAAACTCGGATGAGATTGCGGGATTCAGATTCCAGGCAGGTATTTCGGCCGATTATAAATACCTTAGAATACTGGAGTATCTGCCGTTCTACTACGGCGTATCTGATTTTGCTGTCCGTGGACGTCTCTTTGTGGCCAGGACAAATTTCCCTTCGCCGGCTCCCGCCTGGAGTATCAATCTTGGGATTGGGGTCAATTTCCTTGCTGTCCTACAAAAGAAATAGCGCCGAAGTTGACTTTGCTTTGGGGCCAAGGCACGCTGCTGTGCTATTCCTCCCATCCTTATTTCTTCCACTAAAGCACACTTTCTGCCTTCTACGCACGTATTCGTGCTTTAGTGCCTATTTTTGGCCTGCCTAAAGCACACTTCCCGTCCCCTATGCCACTTTTCGTGCTTTAGTGGAGAGCAATGCGGCGCAGGCTTCATTTTTGGCGGGATGCCTGCGCCAGCAGAACGCACAAGATGTAGATTCGCGGTGCAGGCTTCGGCACTTTTATGGCGCCTGCGCCGCTACAGCGGGGAACCTGCGCCAGCCAGCTATCAATAACGCAAAAATTCCGCGAAGGCATTTTTTGCAAAAAGTATTGTGGGTAATAAATTTATTACCTATCTTTGCAAAGAAAAAACGATGCCAACTGTATTTATACTCTTCGGTTTTATCTTCAAGTTCTACTCCAATGACCATGAGCCACTGCACATACACGTGCTCAAGGATGGAAAGAAGGCAAAGTATGCATTATTCCCGGTAACATTGAAGGAGAATCAGGGGTTTAAAACTTCCGAGCTAAAACTTGTGGAGTCAATTATTGAAGAGAACGAGGAGATTATTGCAGAGCATTGGAATCGGTATTTCAACAAAAGGCGGTAAAATGATCAGCATTGAAAAAGTATGGCTCACTCCGGATGCCGTGTGGATTCGCACCACAGACGGACGCGAGGCCTGTGAGTATTATGACGAATATCCTCGTCTTAAATATGCCACTGAACAGCAGAGGGCAAACTATGAAACCGATGAATACGGCATTCACTGGCCGGACATTGACGAAGACCTGAGCTTCGAGAGTTTCTTTTACACGAAAGAACACACGGAGCTTTACCGGGTTTTCCTGGCCCATCCTGAGCTAAATGCTTCAGCGGTTGCCCGTAGAATGGGCATCTCCCAAAGTCTTTTCGCCCAATACATCAGCGGAGCCAAAAAACCCTCCAGCGATCGTCTGAAGGATATCTATGCCACTCTTCACGCCATCGGCGAAGAACTGATGGCTCTATCTGTGGCATAGTCGACGGAACGTCTCAATAACGCAAAAATTCCGCGAAGGCGGCGGGGTCCAGGTTGTAGCCGCGCGGGCCGCGGAGGACGGCGCCGGAGGCATCCAGGATGAAGTAATTCGGCTGGGAGTTCACCCCGAAGCGTTCCTGCACAAAGTAGGAATTCACCCTTCCCACATCTTTCAACACCTTTCCGGCAGGGGTGGTGACCCATTCGCTTTCCGGCAACCTGGTTTTATCGTCCACATAGAGCGACACAATCACGTAATCGTCGCGGAGCTGAGAAAGCACAGCAGGGTCGCTCCAAACGCGGGCCTCCATCTCGCGGCAGTTCACGCAGCCGTAACCTGTGATGTCCACGAAGACCTTTTTGCCGGAGGCCGATGCCGCCGCAAGGCCATCTTCCAGAGAGGTGTAGCCGATGAGGCCGTAGGGTAAGCGAACCAAAAGGGATTCTTCGCTATCGCTCAGAATGACAGAAGGATCGTTCAGAACGACCGAAGACTGATCGCCGGCGACGATGCTTCCCTGCACGAAATCCTGCGTCTGGATGGGCGGCAGGTAACCGCTGAGGGCCTTCAGGGGCGCGCCCCACATCCCGGGGATCAAATACACCACAAAAGCAATATCCACGAGGGCCAGGGTGAAGCGGCCGAAGGAAAGGTGCTTCAGCGGTTCGTCATTCTTGAAGCGGATAAGACCCAGCAGATACAGCGCCAGCAGGATGAACACGGCAATCCAGATGGCCAGGTACACTTCCCGGTCCAGGATGTGCCAGTGGTAGGTTTGATCGGCCGTGGAGAGGAACTTCAGGCCGAGGGCGATTTCAATGAAGCCCAGCACCACCTTCACGCTGTTGAGCCAGCCGCCGCTCTTGGGCAGCCTGGACAGCAGCGAGGGGAACAGGGCCAGCAGGGCGAACGGCAGGGCGAAAGCGATGCTGAACGCGAGCATCGTCACCATCGGCACCCAGAACTCCCCTTGCGTGCTCTTGATGAGGACCGTCCCCACGATGGGCCCCGTGCAGCTGAAGCTCACCAGCACCAGCGTAAGGGCGAGGAAAAACACGCCCAGGATGCCGCCTTTGCCGGATTTAGCATCGGCCTTGGTGGTCCAGGAAGACGGGAGGACTATCTCGAAGGCGCCGAAGAAGGACGCCGCGAAGAGCATAAAGATGACGAAGAAGAGGATGTTCGGAAGCCAGTGAGTGGAGAGCCAGTTGAAGATGTCGGCCGTGACGGCAGAACCTCCGGCGGCCCAGGTGAGGCCGATGATCACGCAGATGGGCAGCGTGTAGAGCAGCACGATGAAGGCCCCGTACAGGATGGCCTGCAGCCGTCCGCCCTTCTGCTTGAGGAAGAACGAGACGGTCATCGGGACCATCGGGAAGACGCAGGGGGTCAGGAGCATCAAAAGCCCCCACAGGATGGCCTCCAGGATGAGTTTCCAGAGCCCGACAGGGGCCGATGCAGCTGGTGCCGCCGGAGAAACCGTTACCGGAACGGAAAACGCATAATCCTCCGGACTGTTGCAGACGCCGTTCGTACAGGCGTACCAGGTGACGGTCCCCTCCACGTTCTCCGCGCCGTCCAGCACCACTTTCTGCCGGAGCACATATTCTTTTTCGGCCACCGTCTCGCCTTTGTAATCGGCCGCCTCAAACACCTCTTCCGGTTCTCCCTGCGCCGTCACGCCCGGAGCCAGCTCCAGCAGCGTACCGGCATAGCGGTCCGCCATCGGATGGATGTAGTAACCGGGTTCGATGGTAGCGGAGAGCACCAGTTCGTATTCGTTTCCTGAGACGGGTTCCACCGCCGCCTTCCATTCCACGGGGGAAACGAAAGGAAGCAGGGAAAGCAAAAAGAAGAGAAGGGTATGGGTCATAATCACTATTTCTTAAAACGGCGGATGATGGCGGCGGAGCCCAGGAGCAGGAACAGGAAGACGGCTACGCGCCCCACCATATCCCCGTAGCGGACGAAGAAAGACTGGCCTTCCAGAAGCTGTACCCGGCCCTGCAGGACGGCTTCCTCCCACCAGGGCGAACGTTTAACGATGCGTCCGCAAGGGTCGATGACGGCGCTCACGCCGGTATTGCCGCAGCGGGCCAGCCAGCGGCGGGTTTCGATGGCCCTCAGGCGGCTGTAACTCAAATGCTGCCGATACCCGGGCGTATTCCCCCACCAGGCATCGTTCGTAATCACGGCAAGCAGTTTCGCGCCCTTCCGGACATAGCCCGTGCAGAACTCGCCGTAGACCGACTCATAGCAGACGGCTGTGCCAATCGCTACCGCAGGAGCCGATACCCCTTCGGTCGCGAAAAATAAGGCCGATGCTCCCTCAGGGCCGTTACCCACGTCTTTCCCCATCAGGTTTCCGCCCAGGATCTTTTCCAAGGGGATGAACACCTTCGGATAGGGTGTCAGCTCCACCCCCACCACGAGTTTGGACTTGTGGTAGAGGTCGTATCGGCCTGCGGCATCCATCAGGACGGCCGTATTGTGGGCGGTGTAGTACAGACGCTCGGTCCGCTTCCCGCTGGCAAGGGACCCCAGATCATAGGAACAGGGATTCGGGGGGCTGAACGAGACCTCCCGGTCATAGGACGAGGCGCCGAAGATGAGACGGGCCGACGGATGCTTCTGCAGGAAGGCCTGATAACGCAGGAAACTGGGGTTCTCCCCCACCGCGTCGGTGAACAGCGAGGCCGTGAGGGTTTCCGGACCCAGGACCAGCACCGGCGCGATGCTGTCCGCGGGCCAGTCGGCCTTCTCCAACTGCGCAAGGAAACGCGCATCCTGCTGCTCCTGGCTCAGGGATTCGAACTTCTGGTAAGGATCCAGATTGGGCTGGCCGATGACCACCTCCAGCTCCGGCCCTTCCTCGTCGAAACGCAGACAGGCCGACCAGATCATCGGCGCAAAAAGGGCGGCTACGATGCCGGCTGTGGCGGCCACGCGGGCTTTCCAGGTCCATCGGCCCACCCGGCCGTCCGAAAGGGCGACCATTCCGCCGAAGAGCGCGAGGTTCGCCGCCCACACCCACAGCGAGCCGCCCAGGTGACCGGTGACGCTGTACCATTGGATGAGGGAGGTTGTATCGGCAAAGGCGTTTCCCAGCACCAGCCAGGGCCAGGAAATCTGGGCGATGGTGAGATAGTAGCGCTCCCAGGCAATCCACGCGGCGGCGAGGTAAATATAGGGCAGGGCCCCGCCCAGGCGCTTTTTCACCCAGCGGAAGCTGCCGAACACGACGCTCATCTGGAGCGCATTGGCCAGGATGGCGAAAATGGCCCCGCCCACGGTGGCCCCGCCCACCCACCAGGTGGTGACGGCGTTCCACAGGACGAAGCTGCCGTAGTGCCACCAAAAGAAGCGCTTCACCTTGTACTGGGTGGCCAGCCGCTCCATTACCAGGAGCGGCAGCAGGCCCACGAGGACGGTGCAGCCCATATGGGGCACCAGCCACGGCAGACTCATCAGCAGCGTGAACAGCAGCGCCAGAAGGGCGAATATGACTCCCTGCTTTCGCATCAAGGGCAAAGTTATGAATTTTTTTCGTAAATTCGCAGGGTTAACAGGATTCCTATGGCACTGAAAGATAACTGGATTGTAAAGAACCTTGTCTGGGCCGCCGTCGTGGTGGTCATCCTCATCGTGGCGGCCTCCATCAGCCTCCGCGTCATCACCCGGCACGGAAAGACCGTCACGGTCCCGGATTTCACAAATCTCCCCGTCCTGCAGGCGGAAGAGGTGGCCTCCCGGGAGAACGTGAACGTGAAAGTGGTGGATTCCGTGTTCGTGAAGCGGCTGCCCGGCGGCGTGATTTACCGCCAGTCGCCCAAGGCCGGCGCCACCGTCAAGAAAGGACGCAGTATCTTCCTTACCATCAATTCCGTCGTGCCCCGGAAAGTGGTGATGCCGAACCTCCTGGGCTATTCCGTCTCGGAAGCCCGCAGCCAGCTGCAGAACCGCGGCCTTAACCTGGGCCAGCTGAACTACGTGCGCGATATGGCCACCAATACTGTTTTGGGCCAGAGCGTGAACGGCGTGGAAGTGAATGCCGGAGACCTGGTGGTGAACGGATCGGCCGTAGACCTGAAGGTGGCCGTTTCCGGAGAGGACAACCGCACCGTGGTGCCCAAGGTCATCGGGATGAAATACGTGGGCGCCGTGGACGCCCTCCACGAGCGTTTCCTCAATGTGGGCAAGGTCCGCTTCGACAAAGACATCCGCACATACGCGGATTCCGTGAACGCCGTCGTTTATCTGCAGGACGCCCAGGGCGCCGTGAAGGCGCTGGGTACGCCCATCGGCCTTTCCCTTACCCTGGACAAGTCCAAACTGCCGGAAGAATGAACGATTCCGACGAACTTTTCGAGCACTTCCGTCTTTTGGTCGACAAGGGCCAGGAGCCGCTGCGCATCGACCGGTTCATCGCCGAGCATCAGGAGGACACTTCCCGCAGCCGCGTCCAGCAGGCCATCAAGCTGGGCTATGTGCTGGTGAACGACAAACCCGTGAAGGCCAATTATATGGTGCGGCCCTGCGACGTGGTGAAGTTCGTGATGCCTTACGAACGCCGCGGAACGGAGATTCTTCCGGAAAACATTCCCCTCGATATCGTCTATGAGGACGACGACGTGCTGGTTATCAACAAGCCCGCCGGAATGGTGGTCCATCCCGGTCACGGCAACTACAACGGCACGCTGGTGAACGCCCTCGCCTACTTTCTGCATCTGAGCCCCGATGTGGAGGACGAGCGGATGGGCGTGCTGGTGCACCGCATCGACAAGGATACGAGCGGCCTGCTGGTGGTGGCGAAGAACCCCGCCGCGCAGCTCAACCTCGCGGACCAGTTCTTCGTCCATTCCATCGACCGCATCTACACGGCCGTCGTGTGGGGAAACATCGCCGAGGATGAAGGGACCATCGAAGGAACCATCGGCCGGGATCCCAACGACCGCCTCAGGTTCCGCGTCTACGACGACCCCGAAAAGGGGAAATGGGCCGTGACGCACTGGCGGGTGCTGGAGCGCTTCGGCTTCATCACGGTGGTGGAATGCCGCCTGGAGACGGGCCGGACGCACCAGATTCGCGTGCATATGGCTTCCATCGGCCACCCCCTCTTCAACGACGAACGCTACGGCGGCGCTGAAATCCGCCAGGGAACCATCTACGCTAAATACAAGCAGTTCATCCAGAACTGTTTCGCCCTCTGTCCGCGGCAGGCGCTTCACGCCCGCACGCTGGGGTTCACCCACCCGGTAACAGGAGAGCGGCTCCATTTCGAAGCCGCCCTGCCGGAAGATATGTGCGCGCTCATTGAAAAATGGCGCCACTATGTCGCTTAGAACATCCTGCCGCCGCGGCCGCCAGGGCCGCCGCCCATCCGGGAGCGCATCTTCTCGCCGGCCTTGCCAAAGTTGCCGAAACGCCAGGTGAAGGAGAGCATAATGTATCGGCCCAGCGTATTGTTGCGCGTTTCCTGATAATAGTTGTCCGTGGTGGTCACCATCAGGTTCCGGGCCTGGTCCAGCAGGTCATAGGCCTTGAGGGACAGGGTGGCCTGGCGCTTGAAGAGCGGCATCGAGAACGAAGCGTTCCACACCAGCTGCGGTTCCTGCGGCGTGGTGTAGCCGTTGTACCAGTTGTAGGCGGCGTCGGTGGAGAGTTCGATGCCGGTCTGGCCGATGGTCCACTTGACGGAGCCCTGCACCTGGTTGTTCCAGGTGGCCGCTACGGCCTCCTGCAGGGTGTACCAGGGCTTGGACACGCGCGTGCGGGCGCTGGCAATCACCTCCAGGTTATCGTTGCGGAAGGTGACGCGGAAGCGGTCGATCAGCGTGAGGGAACGCGTGATGTTGTCCTGGAAATCCTCCGCCCACTTGCCGGGATTGTCCTCGAAGTAGTATTTGTGGAAATCCTGATATTTGAACTCGGTGATGTTCCCCTGCGCATCCCGGGTCTCGAAGGCCGTCACATCCAGCGTGCCGCCGTTGTAGCTGCCGCTCTTGGAATAGGAGGTGCGCAGCATATTGGAAATGGAGAACGGGGACTTGCCGATGGGCGTATTGAGCATAATGCGCACCGCGCCGTTATAGGAGTTGTGCCCGTTCACCGGGAAGGTGTACACGCGGCCGCCGGCATCGTACCAGGAAGCGTTGGTGATGGGATTCTGCACCATACCGCCCTCCAGGTGGATACGCATCGTGAAGAAGGTCTGGCGGTTGCTCAGCTCCAGGTCGCTCCGAAGATTATGGCTGAAATACGGGTTCAGGAAGGGGTTGCCGAGGGCCAGGGACAACGGATTGGAGTTGTCCAGCACCGGGTTCAGCTGGCTGGTGGACGGCTGGCTGCTCCGGCCCCAGTAGAACAGGCGCACGTTGGAGTTGTCGTTGAAGTCGTAGAAGAGCATCGCGCGCGGCGAGAAGTTCCAGATGGTCTCCGGGTTGTAGATGACAGCCTCGCCCTTGGCGTGGTTGAAGGTCTCGTTGTAGGTGCGGGTAGGGATGGCCGATGCACCCAGCTGGGCCCGCAGGGCGTCGTCCTGATACATAAAGGACAGGCCGATGTTCTGGTTCAGGCTCCAGTTGAGGATGTTGTTGCTGTAGGCGTCGTCCTTCCGTTCGCCCGTGGCGGTGTAGGGAAGGCTGCCGCCGCCCATCTCGAAATTGCCCCATACGTAATCCGCGCTGTTGTACGTAAGTTTTTCGCTCTCGCTGCGGGCATAGCGGATGTTGTAGCTGGCCTCCAGATAAAAGTTACCGCCCAGGGGCTCGGTGTACACGATGCGGGAACCCACGCTGCGATTCTTCGAAGTCTGGTCGTAGCGCTGGTTGATGCGCGCATCGCTGCCCGTACCGCCCCTATAGGTGGTTGTGAGCGACTGGTTGAAGCCCTCCATCACGTTGTTGGAGAGGTTCCAGTCGATGTTGGCCGATATCGTCCGCCCGGGGATGCCCAGCCGCTGGCGCAGGAGGAAGAAGCCCCTCGTCTGCCAGTTGTTGTTGTTGCCGGTGTTGTTCGTGAAACCCTCGTTGGTCTTGCTCACATTGCCGTCGGCGTCGCGGGTGGAAGAGTCGAACTCGCTCTGCTGGACGAAACTGCCGCGGCCGAAATTGAACTGCGGCTGAAACAGGATGGAGGTATTCTCGGAGAACTTGTGTTCCAGACGCATCCCGAAGCGGTGGCCGTCCGTGAAGCGGTGGCTGTTACCGTTGTCGTTCGAAATGAGCGTGGAGCCGTCCTTCATATAGGTTTCCTTATAGGTCTCCTCCAGCACGTCGATGACGGAACCGTTGTAGAGATAGTTGGCACCCAGTTCCATCTTCTTGTCGAAAAGATCCCAGTTGCCGTTGACGCCGCCCATCCAGGAGGTGGTAATGCCGCTGGAAGGACCCCAGCCGCCGCCACCACGGCCGCCGCGGCCCATTCCGCCGCCTCCGCCCATCATCGAGTTCATCATTGAGCCCGCGAGGTCATTGAAGCCACGGTTGTTGGTGTTGTTGGCGTTGGCGATGATGCTGATCTGGCTGCTGTCCGTGAAACGGCCTCCCATAAAGGCGGTCTGCCAGCGCCAGTCGTTCACCTGGCCCGGCGTGGAAGGAATGTCGTGGCCGCCGCCGGCCATCGCGTTGCCGAAGACGCCGTTCATCATTCCCGGCTTCACGGACAGGTCGATGACGGTCTCGTCCTCTCCGTCGTCGATGCCGGTGAATTCGGCCTGCTCACTCTTTTTCTTGACCACCTTCACCTTCTCCACCAGCTTGGCGGGAATGTTCTGGGAAGCTAGCTGAGGGTCGTCCAGGAAGAAGGTCTTGCCTTCGATGGTAATCTTGGTGATGGTTTCGCCGTTGGAGGTGATGGAGCCGTCCTCGCCTACCTCAATGCCGGGAAGCTTCTTCAGGAGGTCCACCAGCATATTGTCGTCCGAGATCTTGAACGAAGAGGCGTTGTACTCCACCGTATCCTTCTTGATTACCACGGGGTTGCCCAGGGCCGTCACCTGCGCGGCGTCCAGTACCTGGCGGTCCAGATCCATCTCCAGGATGCCCAGGTCCATATTCTCTTTTACGTCAAGTGCTTGTTCCAGGGGCTTGTAGCCCAGGATTTCGGCCTTGAGGGTATACTTCCCGGCCTTCACTTTGTCGAACTGCGCATGGCCGTCCGCGTCTGAGAGCGAATAGATGTGTTTGCCCTTCTCCGGAGCCAGGGACACGGTGGCGAAGCCGATGGCCTCACGGGTAATGACATCCTGCAGCTGGAGGGTTATCTTATAGTTCTGGGCGAACAACCCGACAGCGGAAAAGAGGGCCGCAAGGGCCAGGACGATTCTTCTAACCATAAAATATTTTCAAAACATATCTTTGACACCCTCCGGGTGCAAAGGTTTAATTCATTCAGGCAATTCTATCGGGGTGATCTTTCAAAAACTGCTCCCATCCCCCCTTCCCCTTGGCGGCCGCCAGAGGCTGGGCGGTCTGGAAGTGGTGGCACAGGGCGATGGCCAGGGCATCCGTGGCATCCAGATGGCGGCTTTCCAGCTTCACGCCCAGCGTTTTTTCCAGCATCATCTGCACCTGCTCCTTGGAGGCGGCACCGTTGCCCACAATGGCTTCCTTGGCCTTTCTGGGGGCATATTCCGTCACCGACTGCACCCCGTATTCCAGGGCCGCCAGGATGGCCGCTCCCTGCGCCCGGCCCAGTTTCAGGACCACCTGCGCGTTCTTCCCGTAGAACGGACTTTCGATGGCCAGTTCCGTGGGGTGATAGCTCTTGCACACCTCGCCGATGCATTCGTAGATGGCGCGGAGCTTGGCGTAGGCATCAGCCTCCTTTCGCAGGTCCAGCACGCCCATATCCACGTATTCCGCTTTCTTGCCGTTCACACGGACAATCCCGAAACCCAGCAGAAGGGTCCCCGGATCGATGCCCAATATGATGCGCTCTTGCGGCATAAGTCTCACAAAGATAATGCTTTTCTACGAAAAAGTCCCGGATTTCTCCGAGACTATTTTTAATCGATGCGGTCGAAGCCCGTATAAGGCCTTAGACACGCTGGAATATCGATGTATCCGTCCTTCTGGTTGTCCTCCAGCAGAGCGGCCACTACGCGGGGCAGGGCCAGCGAACTGCCGTTGAGGGTGTGGGCGAGCTGCATCTTGCCTTCCTCGTCCTTGTAGCGGCACTTGAGGCGGTTGGCCTGGTAGCTCTCGAAATTGGAAACGGAGGAAATCTCCAGCCAGCGGCCCTGTGCGGCGCTCCAGAGTTCAAAGTCATAGGTAATCGCGGAGGTGAAGGACATATCCCCGCCGCAGAGGCGCAGGATCCGGTACTTCAGTCCGAGCTTGTTCACAATCCCCTCGACGTGGGCGACCATCTCGTCCAGGGCGGCGTAGCTGTCCTCCGGCTTCTCGACGCGGACGATTTCGACCTTGTCGAACTGGTGGAGGCGGTTCAGCCCGCGGACGTCCTTGCCGTAGGAGCCGGCCTCGCGGCGGAAGCACGGCGTATAGGCCGTCAGCTTCTGCGGGAAGGCGTCGGCGGCGAGGATCTCGTCGCGGAAGATGTTGGTCACGGGCACTTCAGCGGTCGGAACCATGTAGAAATCATCCAGGTTCGCGTGGTACATCTGGCCTTCCTTGTCGGGGAGCTGGCCGGTACCGAAGCCGGAAGCGGCGTTGACCATCACCGGCGGCTCGACTTCCCTGTAGCCGGCGGCGGTGTTGCAGTCGAGGAAGAAGTTGATCAGCGCGCGCTGGAGCTTCGCACCCTTGTCCTTGTAGACAGGGAAGCCCGCGCCCGTGATCTTGACGCCGAGGTCGAAATCGATGATGTCATACTTTTTGGCAAGCTCCCAGTGGGGCAGGGCGCCTTCCGGCAGCTGCACCTCGGGGCCGCCCATCTTGACGACCTCGTTGTCTTCCGCGCCCTTGCCCGGCTTCACGAGGTCGCACGGGAGGTTCGGAAGAAGGACGAGTTTGGACTCCATCTCGGCGACGACCTGGTCGCTGCGGGAGAGGAGTTCGCCGGAGCGGGCTTTCAGTTCAGCCACGGCAGCCTTCGCCGCCTCGGCCTCTTCCCGCTTGCCGGCCTTCATCAGCGCGCCGATTTCGGCGGCTTTGGCCTTCTGGGCGGAAAGCAGGGAATCGCTTTCCGTCTGCAGCGCACGGCGCTCGGCGTCGAGGGCCAGGACGGACTCGACGGTCGCGCGTGCATCGAAATTTTTAACAGCAAGCTTCGCGATCACCTTTTCGGTATCATCGCGAAGCATCTTCAGTGTCAGCATAGACTATTTGAAAAAATATGTCTTCCGGATTAGTTCTCGAAAGGAATGACCGAAACGTAGGACTTGTTCTCTCTCTTCTTCGTGAACTTCACGGTACCGTCAACGAGGGCGTACAGGGTGTGGTCCTTGCCGATGCCCACGTTCTTGTCCGGATTGTGAACGGTTCCCCGCTGACGGACGATGATGTTGCCCGCCTTGACGGTCTCGCCACCGAACTTCTTCAGGCCGAGGCGCTTGCTCTGCGACTCACGACCGTTCTTGGAACTGGATTGACCTTTCTTGTGTGCCATAATTAAAACTCGGTTTAAGCGATTTCGTTAATCTGGATCTTGGAAAGCTTCTGGCGGTGGCCGTTGAGCTTCTGGAAGCCCTTGCGGCGGATCTTCTTGAAGACAAGCACCTTGTCAGCCTTCGCATTGTCGTCGAGGACCGTAGCCCTGACAACCGCGCCGTCCACATACGGAGCACCGACTTTCACGGCGCCGTCCGCATCGACGAGAAGGACCTTCGTGAATTCCACGGACTCTCCATTCGCCTGGGGAAGTCTCTGGACGAAGATTTCGTTTCCAGCTTCTACCTTGAACTGCTGGCCTGCAATGTCAACGATTGCGTACATAAAAACAAACTTTTTTTAAAGTTTCAACCGCAGGCGTCCATCCTTTGCGACGGCTCTTTCCGGGCCCGACGGTCATGAATAAAAAATGCAGAGGGCTTATTCGTCCTCCAGATGGAGGTGCTGGACGTAGATGGCTTTCTGCATGGCCATTCTGCGCTTGACGGAAGGCTTCTCGAAGTTCTTGCGCGCACGGAGCTCGCGGACCGCACCGGTCTTTTCGAACTTACGCTTGAATTTCTTCAGCGCCCGCTCGATGTTTTCGCCTTCTTTCACAGGTACAATAATCATCTCTTTACCACCTCCTTTTCATTTGGGACTGCAAAGGTAGTAAATAAAATGAAATATCAAAACTTTGACTGTCAGAATTTATAGACGCCCGAGGTGCGGAAGTAGCGGGAGGAGAGCCAGTACGCGAAGAGGGGGTCGATCACGTGGGGGTCGTCCTTGTCGTCGAACCAGACGAGCTCTTTTTTTTCGAGGGCATCCTTGATGCGCTTGACGTTGGCGGAGGAGTTGAGGCCGTAGCCCCGGATCACCTCGGCGCTGCTGAAGCGGGTGTGGCCGTCCATGATGGCGCGGAGGAGGCTGACCTGGAAGGTCGTGAGGTCGTTCATGGCGGCCTCGAAGCGCGGCTCGTGGATGCCGAGGAGGGACTCCAGGCCCTCGAGCATCACGGGCTCCATGATGTAGCCCTTCGAGAGGTGGTCGCAGACGGCGCAGAAGTGGTTGATGTACCACATCTGGCAGCGGAAGAGCTTGCAGACGCCGAAGAGGAGGTTCTTGTCGATCACCTTGCCGCGGGCGAGCATGTTCTTGTTGATGTACTCGATGATGTACTTCTCGTCGATCGGAGAAGGGGTGAAGCGCTCGGCCTGGCGGTGGAAGAAGCGGCGGCGGACGAAGAGTTCGCGCATCGCGTTGAGCCGGCCGCCGACGAAGACGACGGTGCAGCGGGAGGGCTCCAGCCGGGAGGCGGCGTCCCGCAGGACGCCTTCGAAACGGTGGAGCAGCGGCTCCCAGTCCGCCACGTTGGCAATGCTGTCGAAGTTCTTGAATACCAGGTAGAGGCGCGTGTCACGGTCCAGCGCCAGGTTGAAGGGCAGGTTCAGCACGGCGTCCACGTCGCGGTCGTCGATGTCCCAGGAGAGGGAGAGGACGCGGTCGGCGTCGGCGTAGCTGCGCTGGTCGAAGACGAAATGGGTCTCCGGGAGGAACTGCCTGATCGCGCGGGTATACTCGCCGGGCGTCGAGCCGAAGGCGCGCAGGACGCTCTCCCCCAGCGCGAGCAGGAAATCCCGCTGCGAGCGGACGCTGAGCAGGTCCGCCTCCGCGACGAGGAAACGTTTGCCGGCCAGCTTCTGCTCCTGCAGGACCTGCTGGAGCAGGGACATCTTGCCGGTCTTCGGCGCGCCGAGGATCGCGACGTGTTCGCCGGCGGCGAGCAGGTTCGCGAGGGCCGCGCAGTCGCCGTGCCGGTCGATGAAATAGCGGCCGGTGACGGGCTTGCTGTAGACGAAGGCTTCTTCCATGGCTTATGCGATGCCGCGGTAGGTCGCCTGGACCTCGCGGTAACTTTCAAGGTTTCCGATATCATACCGCCGGCCGGGCATCGGCATCGCGTGGACGGGGGCCTGGGTGCAGAGCCAGGCGATGTAGCTGCCGGGGGCGTCGGTCCCGCAGCCGGCGGCGAGGCCCGCTGCGAGGCGCGCGAGGTCCGCGCGCGTGAAATAGTAGAAGGGCGGGCAGACCCAGTGGCTGCGCGGCTGCGCCGGCTTCTCCTCCATCCGCAGGACGAGGTCCGGGTCGGACGCATCCTCCCCCGCCGTCTCGACTACGCCGCAGCGCGTCAGCTTTGCGGCGTCCGGTTCCCGGAAGCGCATGATGCAGCTGGTCCCCTTCCCGCGTGCATAGGCGATGAAGCGCTGCAGGCTGAAATCCAGCACATTGTCTCCGGCGACGACGAGCAGGTCGTCGTCAATCCCGGTCTCCCGGACGGCATATTCGATGTCGCGGACCGCGCCGAGGCGGGTCGCGTCGCTGGCCGTGCCGTCGTCCACGACAGCGACCGGCTGCGCGCCGCGCGTCCGCGCCCAGTCCCGGAAATAATCCGCAAACTTGTGGTTCGTAACGACGACGAATCCGTCGACGGCGGGCGCGATGTCATCCGCCAGCCAGTCCAGGATTGTCTTCTCCCCCACCTTCAGCAGGGGCTTCGGAAAATTCTCCGTCAGCGGATACAGCCGTGTCGCGTATCCCGCCGCCAAAATCAGGCACTTCATGGGACTCAGAAAATGACGCCGTCCGCGCTCCGGCAGACCTCGGCGCGGTAGGCACCCCGCAGCGCCGGGAAGGCCTGCAGGTACTCCGTTTCAACTTTCTCCAGGATGGACTCCCGGAAGGCGGGGTCCGCCAGGGCCATGCAGCAGCCCTTGAAGCCGGCGCCGCTGAAACGGCCGCCGTAGATACCCTCCGTCCGGGTCATGATTTCGTACAGGGTCTTGAGCTCCGGGGAGCCCGTCTCCCAGTCATAGATGCTGCTGCGGCCGCTCTCGAAGCTCAGGCGCCCGTATTCGACGATGTCGCCGCGGCGCCAAGCCTCCGCGCCTGCCTCGACGCGCGCGAACTCGCTGAACCAGTGGTCCGCCCGGCGGCGCCAGGGCTCCGGCAGCCGGCCGCGGTGCTCCTCATAGACCGCCCGCGGCACCTCCCGCATGTGGGTTTCGCCGAACTTGCCGTAAGGCAGGCCGGCATAGGCCTTCAGGGCATAGGCGGCGCTGCGGAGCTCGTCGACGCGCATGTTGAAGGCGCTGGTCGCGAGGTTGCGCTCCACGCCGCTGAAGAAAATCAGGATATCGTAGGGCTTCATCCCCGGGCCGGGGGCGATCAGCTCATAGGAGTCGTCCTTCGTGTCGAGGTAGAGCAGCCGGTCCTTGCGGCCGTAGACCTCGCAGCTCTGGTCGAGCTTGCCGCAGCTGACGCCGACGTAGCGGTTCTCGGCCAGCAGGGCGATCTGGATCGCTTCCGCCGGTTCGAGCGAAAGGCCGTTGACGCGGCAGAGGGCGCTCAGGAAGGAGATGCAGACCGCCGCGGAGGAGGACAGGCCGCCGATCGGGAGCGTACCCTCGATCACGGCGCTGAGGCCGACGCCGAGCGGGTAGCGCGCCGCGAGCTCCTTCGTCACGCCGCGCAGGTAGTCCGCCCAGTCGCCCTGCCTGCGCTCCGGGACGTCGCGCACGTGCCACTGCGCCCGCTTCTCGAACTGCAGGGAGCAGAGCTCCACGACGCCGTTCTGCTTCGGCTTGTAGGCAACGAAGATGCCCTTGTCAATCGCCAGGCCGGTAATCTTGCCGAGGTTGTGGTCGCTGTGGGCCCCGATCGGGCAGATCCGGTACGGGCAGAAAGCCACCGCCTCCGGCGCCTTCCGGTACAGCTCATGAAACTTCTCTTCGCACAACATATAGAAATGGTGTTTATTTTCAAATCCTGACGAATATAACAATTTTATTTCATATATTTATATCCAGTATAAAACACCCCTCGTCATGAGAAAAAGCCTTGCCTTCCTGCTGCTTGCCGCAGCCCTGCTTGCCGTTTCCTGCGGCAGCAAAGAACCCGTGAAATTCGACGGCGCCGGCGACATCGGCGACTGCCACATCCCCGGCAGCCACAGCTACGACGCCGCGACCGACACCTATACCCTGACCGCCTCCGGCTACAACCTCTGGTTCGAGACCGATGCGTTCTATTTCGTATGGAAGAAGGTCAAGGGCGATTTTGAAATCACCGGCGAGGTCGCCTTCGAGGGCGAAGGCGTCAACCCCCACCGCAAGATCGGCTTCCTGATCCGCGAAAGCCTCGATCCCCAGTCCCGCTACGCCGACGCGGCGATCCACGGCGAAGGCCTGACTTCGCTCCAGTACCGCCCGGAGACCGCCGGCGAGACATTGGAATCCGTCTCCGACAGCTGGGGCCCGACCGTCGTCAGCCTCATCCGCCGCGGCAACACGGTCAGCATCCGCACCGGCAAGGGCAGCCTGCCTGAGACGGACGACACCTCCGTCGACATCGCCCTCCCCGAGGAGTGCTATGTCGGCATATTCATGTGTTCCCACGAAGAGGATATCGCCGAAACCGGCTATCTGAAAAACGTCCGCCTGATCCAGTAGGACAATCCCGCTAATACTTCGCCAGGACAGTCTCGACGGCACGCGCAAGCTTGCGGTCGAGACGGATCGCCAGGATGCTGTCGAGCTGGTGGAGGGAATGGAGGTCCGTACAGATGAAGCTGTACAGGTCATTCTCCAGGAGGTAGCGGAGGATCTGCATCGAACCTTCGCCGTACGTCCCCGTCAGGGACATCCAGTTCATCTGGAAGCGGCACCCGCGGTCCGCGAGGCGGTCGAAGTCGTCGAGGCGGTCGGCCATGTAGATGTAGCGTTCCGGGTGGGCCAGGATGGGTTTGCGGCCGGCCATCTCGAGCTCGAAGACCGTCTGCTCCAGGTTCTCGCTCGGATAATAATAGGACATCTCGATCAGGATCGAGCCGTCCGCATACGTCAGGAGTTCCGGGTCGGCGGCGCGCTCCTCGAAATCCTTGACGATCATATATTCCGCGGCGAGGACGGTCTTCACGCCCCACTCCGCGGGAATCTTTCCTACAAAATCGGCGTAGCGCTCCCGGAGGAGCGCTTCGTCGGTTTCATAGATCTCAGGGTTCTTGTGGGGGGTAAAGACGAACTCGCGGCAGCCGGCGTCCGCCAGCTTGCGGATCGCTTCCAGGGAATCGGCGCTGCGGCGGAATCCGTCGTCCACCCCCGGGAGGAGGTGGTTGTGGATGTCGCGGCCGGGCAGACGGACAGCTTCCCTGTGGCTGAAAAGGCCCATCGGACTATTCCTCCTCCTTCTTGCCGGTGAGTTTGTCTACGCCTTTCCGGACGCGCTTGGAAAGCGTTTGCTTGCCTTCTTCGCCTTCCTTCTCGTCATCGCCGTAGCCATAGCCGTAGCCGTAGCCATAGCCGTAACCGTAGCCGTAGCCATAACCGTAGCCGTAGCCATAACCGTAGCCATAGCCGTAGCGGTAGCGGTTGGCGTCGAGGTCGAGGTCGTTCAGGACGACGCTGACGTTGCGGATCGGCTTGCTGGCGCTCTTCATCACGTCGGCGACCTCATCGAGGAGCTTGAGGCTCGTGTAGTTCGAGCGGACCGTGTAGAGGGTCGCGTCGACGTACGAGTTGATCAGGAAGGAGTCGGAGACCGGCAGGTACGGCGCGGAGTCGATGATGATGTAGTCGTACTTGTCGCGCAGGTAGCGGATGATCTTCTCGCCTTCCGGCTGGGTCAGGAGTTCGGTCGGGTTCGGCGGGACCGGACCGGCGACGATGATGTCGAGGGTCGGGCTGACGCCGCTCGGGATGATCATGCTGTCGATGTCCGTGCACTTGCCGATCATATAGGAGACGATGGACTTGTGGTCGTCCGGGCGGATGTCCTTGAAGATCTTGCGGATCGCAGGCTTGCGGAGGTCCATACCGACGAGGACGACCTTCTTCCCGGTGTGGGAGATCGAAAGGGCGATGTTGGCGGAGACGTAGGACTTGCCTTCACCCGGGACCGAGGAGGTCACCTGGATGACCTGGACGTCCTTGAGGTACTGGAGGTTCGAACGGAGCATGCGGAACGCCTCGGAGGTCGCGTCGCGGCCGTTTTTCGGGATCAGGGCGTAGGAACCGTTCTTGTTGTGGGGCAGGACGGCGAGGACGCTCGCGTCGAGGCGGTCTTCGACATCCTTCTTCGTCTCGACCTTGGACTTCAGCAGGGTCCGGAGCCATACGATTCCCGGCGGAATCGCGAAGCCGAGCACCAGCATCAGGAGGTAGATCATCCGGGAATTCGGCTTCACCGGGCGGGTGTTGCCGTAGGCGGGCTCGATCACGCGGAAGTTGTCGGCGGTCGAGTAGAGGGCGATCTGGGTCTCCTCACGCTTCTGCTGGAGCAGGAGGAACAGCGGTTCGATGACGTCCAGCTGGCGGGAGAGCTGCTGGAGCTGGAACTGCTGCTGGGGGATGTTGGCGATGCTGCGCTGGCTCGAGCTGATGGTCTTGCGGAGCTCGTTCTCGCGGATCGAGTAGACCTTCTTCAGGTTGTCGACGGAGAGCTCGATCGCCTTCTTGCTGTCCTCGAGCTGGCTGTTCATGCTGACGACGCGGGGGTTCGACTCGGAGGAGTTGGCGACCATCCGGTTGCGCTCGGCGACGAGGTTGTCGTAGCTGGCGATGACGTTGTTCAGGCCCGTGTCGGTGATACCGATGTTGGTCGGGATGACCTTGTAGACGCCTTCCGGGGTCTCGGCGAGGTAGCTGGAGACCATGTCGAGGATGCGGAGCTGCATCCGGACCTCGTTCAGCTGGTCCTGGTAGGCCTGGTCGGAGGTCAGGGCGAGCTGGGACTGGGACGTGATGTCGACGACGGAGCTCGAAGCCTGGTAGTTCTTGTACTGGGTCTCGGCGTCGCCGAGGTCCTTGGAGATTTCCTCGAGACGGGAGTCGATGAACTCGACCGTCGCACGGGTCGTCTGGCTGCTGAAGGCGCGGGCCTCCTCGTTATCCTTGGTGATCAGGGTATTGAGGATATCCTCGGCGCGGCGCGGGATCGCATCGGTCATCGTCAGGGCGACGACGTCGCTCGCGTTGGCGTAGCGCTGGGAGCCCTGGACCACGGCGGCGTCCAGGCGGGTCAGGAAGCCCTGGGCCGTGCGGAAGGAGCTGTTGCGGACACATTCATAGATATCGCCGTCGATCATTTCGGCGGGGAGGAGCATGTCGACATAGTACTTGTGGGCGCCGACGGTGATCGCTTCGCCGTAGGCGTAGCGGCCCTTCGCTTCCTTGACCTTCTTGCCGTTGATCGTCATCTTCTTCACGATCAGGTTCTGGCTGTCGCGGTTCTTGAACTTGATGTAGATCGACTGCGGCTGGAGCTCGTCCGGATAGAGCGGATCGTTCTCGACGCGGAGGGCGAACGGGTTGTCGTTGTAGTACTCGCCGCGCTTGACGTCGAAGAGGCCGCGGAGGAGATGGATATGGCCGTTGCCGATCGGGACGAAGTAGCGGTAGTAGCGGGTCTCGAGGCCGAGTTCCTCGACGACGCGCTGCATCAGCGAGGGGCTCTTCAGGATATAGACCTCGTTGTCGATCTTGCGGGTCATGCGTCGGCCGGAGAGGTCGGAGAGCAGGGCCAGCTCGCTGCTGGTCGAGGAGTCGCCGGAGCTCAGCATCACGGCGGCGGTGCGCTCATAGGTCGGGGTCTGGAGCCGGACGTAGATGAAGCCCAGCAGCAGGGCGGCGAACATCGCGCCGACGATCCACCATTTCAGCCTCCAGAAGAGGTCCAGAATATCTTTAACGTTGATTTCGCCGTTCTCGTCGAGGCGGGAATTGACTTTTTCCTCAAAACTTTCCATAGGGCATCAGGGGGTTTAGAAGAGCCGGAATACGGCGATCAGGGTCGTAATCGAAGACAGGAGGACGCTCCAGATACCGGTCGCGGTCGTCGCGGCGGCGACACGGACGGCGCTCGGCTGGACGATGATGATGTCGTTCTGCTGGAGGAAGAAGTACGGGGACTGGAGGATGTCGCTGTCCCGCAGGTCGATCTTCGTGTGGGTCAGGACGCCGTCGACTTCGCGGATCAGGAGGATGTCGTTGCGCAGCGCGTTCAGGGTCAGGTCACCGGCCTGTCCGAGGACCTGCAGGATCGTGTTCTTCTCGGAGTTCATCGTGTAGGTTCCGGGGTTGCGGACCTCGCCCAGGACCGTGATCTTGTAGTTGCGGAAGGCGACGTAAACGATCGGGTCCTTCACGTCCTTGCCGATTTCCTGCGTCAGGTAGGTCTCCAGGTCGTTGCGGGTCATGCCTTCGACGTGGATCTTGCCGAGGATCGGGAAGTTGATGTTGCCTTCCGGGTCGACGAGGTAGCTCAGGGTCGACTGCTCCGGGTTGTAGCCGCTGGTACCGGTCATTTCGCCCAGCGTCAGGTTATAGGGCGCCGTCACGCTCTTGTCCGGGCCGCTGACGATGATGGTCAGGCGGTCGTCTTTCTTGATGACGGCTTCGTATTCGGTCATCAGCTTGCCGAGCTGGACCTGGTCAATGTCCTGAAAATAAAGGATTTCCTTCTGCGACGCGCAGGAAGCGGCGAGCATGCCGAGCGCGACCGCGAGGATAAGGATGATTTCTTTCCGCATATAATCCCGTAAATAAAAATGATTTAGCTTACAAAGATATCTATTATAAGAGAAAAACGCAACTAAATTCGTTACCTTTGCAGTATGTTTGCTGAGATTCTGAAAGAAGCGCTCCGCAGCGCCGTGCTGATTTCGGGGCTCGTCGGCATCATGATGATGCTGATCGAGTCGCTGAACATCAGCTCCCGCGGCGGGTTCTTCGCGGGGCTGCGCCGCAGCCGCGCAGGGCAGGTCGCCGTCGCGGCCCTGCTCGGCGCCGTGCCGGGCTGCCTGGGCGGTTTCGCCGCGGTTTCGCTGTACACCCACGGCATCCTGAGCTTCGGCGCGCTGGTCGCGATGATGGTCGCTTCCTCCGGCGACGAGGCTTTCGTGATGCTGGCGATGTTTCCGGGGAAGGCGGGATGGATCTTCCTGCTGCTCCTGGGGATTGCGGTCGCGGCCGGGCTGCTGACGGATGCGCTCTACAGGCCGCGGAGGCCCGAACCCCGCTGCGAAGAGGGCTACCAGATCCACGAGGCGGCGGAGGAGCACGCCGGGGAGCGCCATTTCGGCTGGAAGCGCGCCGCGATGTTCGCGGGAATCGTGCTGTTCCTTGCGGCGCTGCTCAGCGGGCTGCTGGAAGAGGACGATGCGCCGGAGGCGACCGGGGGCTTCAATCTCCTGTCGGAGGAATGGATGTACTGGCTCTTCGGGGCGCTGAGCCTCGCCGTGCTGGGCGTGCTGGTGCGCGGGTCGGACCATTTCGTCGAGGAGCACCTCTGGCACCACATCGTCCGCCGCCACCTGCCTTCCGTCTTCGCCTGGTCCTTCGGCGTCCTGCTGCTCGTCGGCGCGGGGCTGCACTACTGGGACATCGGCGGATGGACCGGCGCCAACCCGGCCCTGATGATCCTACTGGCGACGCTGGTCGGCATCATCCCGGAATCGGGGCCGCACCTGCTCTTCGTCACGCTCTACGCCGCGGGGGCCGTGCCGTTCCCGGTCCTGCTGGCGAGCTGCATCAGCCAGGACGGCCACGCATCCCTTCCCCTCCTCGCCGAGAGCAAGGGCGCCTTCCTGCGCGCCAAGCTCATCAACTGCGTCCTCGCCCTCGCCGCCGGCTTCGCGGCCCTTCCTTTCTGCAATTAAATGGAGAAAATTTGGATTATTAAAGTTTTTTATTTAGGTTTGTGACGAAATGAAAGCAAACAACGCCAACAGCCGCCGCCACCACCGCCGAATTCCAGGGATCCGGTAGGTCGACGCATGTTGTATACAGCTTGGGGCTTGCCGGTTGACGACAAGCCCTTTTTTATTGATTACGAACTTATAAGACAAATGTTACGCATTGCAATCCAGTCCAAGGGAAGACTGAACGAAGAAAGCCTCCGGCTGCTCGCGGAAATCGGCATCGGAATCGACGAAGGCCGGCGCAAGTTCCTTGCGCGGGCCCGGAATTTCCCGGCCGAAGTCCTCTATCTGCGCGACGACGACATCCCCGGCGTCGTCGCGGCGGGGACGGCCTCCCTCGGCATCGTAGGCCTCAATGAGGTGGAAGAGAAAGCCGCCGGCGTCACCGTGGTCCGCAAACTCGGCTTCGGCGGCTGCCGCCTCAGCCTCGCCATTCCCAAAGGGGAAGTCTATGAGGGCCCCGCGAGCCTCGCCGGCAGGCGGATCGCGACCTCCTACCCCCGCATCCTGCAGCGCTTCCTCGAGGAAAAGGGCGTGCAGGCGTGCGTGGAGGTCATCACCGGATCGGTGGAGGTCGCACCCGCGGCCGGCATCGCCGACGCCATCTTCGACATCGTCTCCTCCGGCGGGACCCTGGTCGAGAACGGCCTGAAGGAGGTCGAGACCGTCCTCCGCAGCGAGGCGGTCCTGATCGCCGGCCCGCACCTTTCCGCCGAAGTGCAGGCGCTCCTGGACGAGATGCTCTTCCGCATCGACTCCCACCTCCTCAGCCAGGACAAGAAGTACCTGCTGATGAACCTGCCCGAAGCGGCCGTCGAGGAGGCCATCCAAATCCTTCCGGCGATGCGGAGCCCGACCGTGATGCCGCTGGCCCTGAAGGGCTGGTGCTCGATGCATTCCGTGGTCCGCGAGGCAGACCTCTGGGACAAGATCCGCCAGCTCAAGGCCATCGGTGCCGAAGGCATCCTCGTCCTCAACGTCGACAAACTGATACCATAGCCCTATGCAGCTGTACGAAAACCCCGACAGAAGCGCCTGGAAAGAACTTTGCCGGCGCCCGTCCCAGGCGGATCCCGTCGTCCGGGAGCGCGTGGAGCGCATCATCGCGCGGGTCCGGGCCGGCGGCGACGCCGCGCTCCGAGAGCTCTGCGCCGAGCTCGACGGCTGGGAGCCGTCGGCGCTTGCGGCGGCCCCGGAGGCATTCCGGGCCGCGGAGCGCGCGACCGGCGCGGCGTGGAAGGCCACGCTCGCCGCGGCGGCGGAGAACATCCGCCGCTTCCACGCGGCGCAGCTGCCCGCCCGCATCGAGGTCGAAACTGCGCCGGGCGTCCGCTGCATCCAGCAGCCCGTCCCGATCGGCCGCGTGGGCCTCTATGTCCCGGGCGGGAACGCTCCCCTCTTCTCGACCGTGCTGATGCTCGGCATCCCGGCGCAGCTCGCCGGATGCCCGGAGGTCGTGCTCTGCACTCCGGCCGGCAAGGACGGCCGGATTGCCCCGGAAATCCTCTGCGCGGCCGCCTGCTGCGGCATTGGCCGCGTCTACAAGCTCGGCGGCGCCCAGGCCGTCGCGGCGATGGCCCTCGGCACGGAATCCGTCCCGAAGGTCGATAAGATCTTCGGCCCCGGGAACCGCTACGTCACGACGGCGAAGCAGCTCCTCGGCGGCAGCGAAGTGTCGATCGACATGCCCGCCGGCCCCTCCGAGGTGATGGTCCTCGCGGACGATGCGGCCGAGCCGGCCTTCGTCGCCGCGGACCTCCTCTCGCAGGCGGAGCACGGCGCCGACAGCCAGGTCATGCTCCTCTGCCGTTCGCGCGCGTTCGCCGCCCGGGTCGAGGAAGCCCTCGCCGCCCAGACCGCCGCCCTCGGCCGCAAGGGCAACATCGCCTCCTCCCTCTCGGAAAGCCGCATCCTCGTCTTCGACGGCCTCCGGGACATGACGGACTTCGCCAACGCCTACGCCCCGGAGCACCTCATCGTCGCGACGGAGGACCCCTGGCGCGTCTGCGAATCCATCACCGCCGCCGGCAGCGTCTTCGTCGGCCCCTGGAGCCCGGAAAGCGCCGGCGACTACGCCTCCGGCACGAACCACACCCTCCCGACCGCCGGCTGGGCCCGCTCCTGCAGCGGCGTCAGCATGGACAGTTTCTTCCGGAAAATGACCCTCCAGTCCCTCTCCCGGGAAGGCCTGGAAGGCCTCGGCCGGACCATCATCACCCTCGCGGAAGCGGAAAGCCTCCAGGCCCACGCCAACGCGGTCAGCATCCGTCTGGAACATGGAAAGGAACAGGCTTGAATCCCTCGTCCGGCCCAACATCCGGAACCTCTGCCCGTACTCGACCGCCCGGGACGAATACGCCGGCAGGCCCGGCATCTTCCTCGATGCCAACGAAAGCCCCTATGACACGGGCTTCAACCGCTATCCCGACCCGCGCCAGCAGGCCCTGAAGGCGCGCATTTCCGTCCTCAAGGACGTCCCGGCGGAGCGCATCTTCGTCGGCAACGGCAGCGACGAGGCCATCGACCTGCTTTTCCGCATCTTCTGCGTCCCCGGCCGGGACAACGCGGTCGCGATCGTCCCGAGCTACGGGATGTACGCGGTCGCCGCCGCGACAAACGACGTCGCCCTGCGGGAGGTCCCGCTGGGCGCGGACTTCTCCCTCCCGGCGGAGGCCCTCCTCGCCGCCGCGGACGCGGACTCCAGGCTCCTGTTCCTCTGCAGCCCCAACAACCCGACCGGCAACGCCTTCGCTCCGGAAGCCCTCTGCAGCCTCGCGGAACGCTTCCCCGGCATCGTCGTGGTCGACGAGGCCTACATCGATTTCAGCCGCGTCCCCGGCCTGCTCGGCGTACTGGACCGCTACCCCAACCTGGTCGTCCTCCAGACCCTCTCCAAGGCCTGGGGCCTGGCCGGGCTGCGCGTCGGCCTCGCCTTCGCGGACCCCTACATCGCCCGCCTGATGGGCGCGGTCAAGTACCCCTACAACCTCAGCCAGGCCGCCCAGCAGCTGGCCCTGCAGGCCCTGGAGCAGGACCCCGCCCCCCGCATCGCCGCCATCGTGGCCGGCCGGGACCGCCTCGCGGCCCGGCTGCCCGCCTACGCCTGCGTCCGGAAGGTCTGGCCCTCCGAGGCCAACTTCCTGCTGGTCGAGGTCGACGACCCCGACGCGCTCTACGCCCACCTCCTCGCGGACGGTATCATCGTCCGCAACCGCAGCCGCGTCCCCGGCTGCGCGGGCTGCCTGCGCATCACCGCCGGCCTCCCGGAAGAGAATGAACAACTGATCCAATCCATCGAAGCCTATGAAAAAAGCCATCTTCGTTGACCGGGACGGAACCCTGCTCCGCGAGCCGGCGGACGAGCAGATCGATTCGCTCGAAAAAATGGCGTTCGTGCCGGGCGCCATCAGTGGAATGACGCGCCTCGCGGGCCTGGGCTTCGACCTGGTTCTCGCGACCAACCAGGACGGCCTGGGGACCCCCGCCTTCCCGGAAGCGGACTTCCTCCCGCCGCAGCAGAAGCTGCTCGAAACCCTGGCGGGCGAAGGCGTCGTCTTCGACGACATCCTGATCGACACCCATTTCCCGGAGGACGGCGCCCCGACCCGCAAGCCCGGGACCGGCCTGTTCGGCAAGTACCTGGACGGAAGCTACGACCTCGCGGCGAGCTTCGTCATCGGGGACCGCGACTCCGACCGGCAGCTGGCGGAGAACCTCGGCTGCCGCTTCCTCCCGATCGACCCGGCGCACGAACGCGAGAGCTGGGCCGCGGCGGCGGAGGCCGTGCGGCGCAGCGAGCGGCGGGCGGAGATCCGCCGCCGCACCGGCGAGACCGACATCGACCTCGTCCTCGACCTCGACGGCGCCGGCCCCTCGGAAATCCGCACCGGCCTGCGCTTCCTCGACCACATGCTCGACCAGCTGGTCCACCACGGCAAAATCTCCCTCCAGCTGCACTGCAAGGGCGATCTGGACGTGGACGAGCACCACACGGTCGAAGACATCGGCATCGCCCTCGGCGCAGCGCTGAAGGCGGCGCTGGGCGACAAGCGCGGCATCGGCCGCTACGGCTTCGCCCTCCCGATGGACGAGAGCCGCGCACTGGTCCTGCTCGATTTCGGCGGCCGGAGCGAGCTCGTCTGGGACGTCCCCTTCACCCGGGAGTACGTCGGCGACGTGCCGACCGAACTCTTCCGGCACTTCTTCAAGTCCCTCAGCGACGCCGCCGCCTGCAACCTCTGCATCCGGGCGCGCGGGGAAAACAACCACCACCTCATCGAGGGGGTGTTCAAGGCTTTCGCGCGGACCCTGCGCCAGGCCGTGGAAAGAAACGTATTCGACGGCGCGCTGCCGTCCAGCAAAGGAATCCTATGACCGCGATCATCGACTATGACGCCGGAAACATCCGCTCCGTCGCCAACGCCCTCGCGCGCCTCGGCGAGGCCTACGTGCTGACCGCCGACCCGGCACAGATCGCCGCGGCCGACCGGGTCATCCTTCCGGGCGTCGGGAATGCCGCCGTGGCCGTCGAAAAGCTGCGCGAACGCGGCCTGGAGCCCGTCGTCCGGCGGCTCCGCCGGCCCGTGCTCGGCATCTGCGTCGGGATGCAGATCCTCTGCCGGGACTCCGAGGAGGGCGCCGCGCGCGGCCTGGGCATCTTCGACGCCCACGTCCGCCGCTTCCCCGACGACCCGGACGCGAAGGTCCCGCACATGGGATGGAACCGGCTGGAGCACTGCGAGTCAAAGCTCCTGCAGGGCCTCCCGCAGGGCTCTTGGGCCTATTTCGTCCATTCCTACTACGCGTCGGCCTGCCCGGATACCGTCGCGACCTGCGCCCACGGCGGCATCCGCTTCAGCGCCGCCCTGCACTACGAAAACTTCTACGGCACCCAGTTCCACCCCGAGAAAAGCGGGGACACCGGGGAACAGATCCTGAAAAATTTCCTTAAACTATAACCCATGATTGAACTGATTCCTGCCATCGACCTCATCGGAGGAAAATGCGTCCGCCTTTCCAAAGGCGACTTCGAGAGCAAAAAGGAGTATGACGAAGACCCGGCGGAGGTCGCCGCGCGCTTCGC
>JAEEGL012778706.1_pt1 | contig 58601 bp, 61 predicted proteins | sample 9134231 | NCBI WGS metagenome assembly JAEEGL01 (sample SAMN16246548, study PRJNA631951) | gut metagenome | biome: gut microbiome; feature: rumen; material: fiber-attached | host: Bos | place: Iran: Karaj | collected 2018-10
ACGTCAGAATACATTTGAATAAAACGACGATAGCAATCCCATGCCCAACGAGGATTACCAGATTTTTCAGATAAAACTTCAACAACTTCTTCATTTAAACCTAAGTTAAGAATTGTATCCATCATACCTGGCATTGAAGCTCTAGCTCCACTTCTTACTGATACTAATAAAGGATTTTCTTTATCGCCAAATTTTTTACCAGTAATACCTTCCATCTTAACGATATATTCGTTAATTTGATCTTGAATTTCGGAGTTTATTTCTCTTCCATCTTCGTAATATTTAGTACATGCTTCTGTAGTGATTGTAAATCCTTGAGGAACAGGTAAACCAATATTAGTCATTTCAGCAAGGTTGGCACCCTTACCACCTAAAAGTTCGCGCATGTTAGCGTTACCTTCAGTAAATAAATAAACGTATTTTTTCTTTTCCAATTTTTAACGCCTCCAAAAAGTATTATAACATGTGTCTAAATAAAAAACTATTTTTTTATCATGTTTTGGCACTTTTAGACATAAAAAAAGACTAGTGTAATACTAGCCTTTTATTACCATTCAATGGAATCCCAATCAATGTCATCAACTACTGGATGATATACAGCACCAGTGAACCAAATTTCACCTGTTGTTTTCTCTCTAATTAGATAAATAAATGGTTTATCAAATGTTAAATCAATTATTTCAACTGGAACATCAAATTCATAATGGAATGGCATACCGTCATCACCTGCACCACCTACGGCCGTTACAGCTGCGGCTTTAATACCATCGTTTGAGAATTCAATTGTAGCACTATGAATCATTGAATCAACATAAATGTCTTCATTGGTAATACCTGATAAATCAGCCTTATCTTGAACAAAAACATCATAAATACCTAGTTTATTTAAGTTTGAAATTAAATTCATGTTATATTCAAACTTAAAGGCTGGTAAAGAACCCTCGATTAAAGTTACTGTTCCTTCTTTAAACGCACTAGTTGTTGGTTCAATCAATTTATTAATTAGCTTGTTAATTTCAGAAGATTTCATATTATTAATATAATCTTTTAAATTAACTTTAGTTGGCATGATTTGAATATATTCAAATTGTGTTCCGTTATATCTCTTTAAATCCTTAGCAAATACTTTTACATTATCATCTACATAGAAACGATAATCAGTTGAATTACCAAACTTATGATAATTACTATTTAATTCCTTAACGTAACTATCTAATAATTTATCTAAGTCTTGAGCAACATACATTTTTCTTTCTTCTTCATCAAGTGAATTTAACCAAGATTGAACTTCTGGATCATTATACCAATCTTGATAAGCTTTTTTTACTGTATCTCTTATCTTAGATTCACCTAATACTTTAACGATATTATAGTTATTAAAAGCTGATCCAAAACTCATTGCATGAGCTTCATCACCATTAAATTCCATTGATGCACTACTATCATAAGCTGATATATATAATTGTGCCTCAGGTGATTCATGATTAAATCTAACTTCATATCCCGGCATATAATTACCGTCATCAATGTCACTTTCATGTGGTTGAATACGATTAATCCATTCCATATCAATTGCTAAAGCATTAATAATTACAAAGAAACGATCTTTTACATAGTCATCTTGTAACAAATTATTAATCATATTCAATGTTTTTTCTGATATCCAACTATTAACATTATATGCGCTTTTAAATGAGTCGTAAGTTAACGAAGCATTAAACTTGCTATTTAAACGATCAATGTAATTTTGATTAATACTATCTTTGCGTTGGTCGTTAATAAAGATTGCGTTAGCAAATGAAACATTTTTACTGTTGTAATATTTTCCTGCTCGGTAGCTTCCCAAAATAGCATCAATTTGCGTTTTGGTTTGACCTTTAGCTCCTTCGCTTAACATTTCAAGTGCATATTTTATTGATAAAGGACTATAAACGATATTTTCTTCATCATTATTTAATTTAATAAAATATAAGTCAAAATCTTCAAGTCCATTACTTTTTATTTTAACTGAACTTAATAATGGATATGGTTCAATTACAACGTCCTTTTGAAATTCATTATGACGATATTTATCCTTTCCATCGTCTTCCGGTTCAACTGGTTCTTCTGGTTCATCTTCATCTGGAACATATACGTTGTTTGTATTTACATTGGTACTAGTGTTATTTGATAAAGATGCGTTTTTAGTAAATGATATGCCAATAAAAACAAGACATATACAAGCAAAACTAATTGCTAAAATTGTAAATAATTTACCTCTTTCCATATTCTTTTCCCCCTGTTTAGCTATTGCTAATTTTTCTTGACTATCTATTTCAATAACTTTTTCAACTAATTCATCATTGATATTATTGATTTCATCAATTACTTTCTTTTTCAATTACATAACCCTCTTTCTCTAAGTAATTCCTTAATTTAGTTTTGATTCTAAATAATTTAACATTGATATTACTTTCATTAATATCAAAACGTTCTGAAAGTGATTTGGTTTCTTCAAACAAAAAATATTTTCTTACAAATAATACCTGACTCTCAATATCCAAATTACCAATAAAGTCATTTATTTTATTAATTAGTTGTCTTTCAGATACTTGATCTTCAATCGAAGAATTATCTGATATCTCATAATCTAAATCCGAAAGCATTACAACATTATCACTATTTCTTGCTTTGCGATGATTATAACGATACTTATCAATTGATATCTGTCTGACAATTTTACAAATAAATGCTTTATAAAATTGTGGTTTATTAGGCGGAATAACATTCCATATCTTTAAATAGGTATCATTAACACATTCACTAGAATCATCTTGATTACGAACAATCCCAATAGCTAAAGAACTTAATAAGCTCTCATACTTGTTTTTGGTTTCTTCTAAACCTGACTCATCATGAACATATAATAAATCAACAATCTTTTCGTCTTCCAAAATAATCACCCCTTTTTGAGCACTCACATATAGAAACGACAAACAATTGACATATATTACATATTTTCATTAAAATTATAACAAATTTTTTAATTATTGTACTGTTTTATCTATTTATGGACATTAAAAAAGAGTAAATATCGATTAAACTCTTTTTATAATATGACTATTTTCTGGGCATATTCTTCCGATATTCACTTTTCAAATACTCAGATGTAATATGTGTATATACTTCAGTTGTATTTAAGGAGCTATGACCTAATAATTCTTGAACAGATTTAATATCAGCCCCACTATTCATTAAATGAGTGGCAAATGAATGTCTAAATGTATGGGGTGTAACATTATTATTGATACACACCTTAGCAACCACTTTATCAATAATCTTCTCAATTCCTCTGGAAGTAATCTTTTTATTCTTGGCATTTAATATTAAGTATTCACAAGAAGAATCTTTAATCTTTAAATACATATTAAGAATCTCTTCTGCTCGAGAACCATAATAAACAATTCTTTCTTTTCTTCCTTTACCATATATTCTAATAGATCTTTCAGAAAAATTAATATCACTAACCTTTAAATTAACGAGTTCTGATACACGAATTCCCGTTGCATATAATAATTCGGTTATCAAACGATCTCTTATATTTAATGGGGTATCCGTTTCAATCGATTCAATTAATATATCCATATCTTCAGCAGAAAGAAAGTTTGGTAGTTTTTTACCTACTTTTGGATTACTAACTAACTTAAAGACATTCGTTTTAATAATTTGTTCATCAAGTAAATAATTATAAAAATTTCTTAAAGCACTTAAATAATTACTAATAGATCGATTAGATAATTTTTGGGCATCTAAATATTTTAGTAATTTAGTTACATCATCTTTTTTTACCTTTGTATAATCTAAATGATTATTATTTAAATATTCTAAATACTTATTAATATGTAGTTGATAATCACTAATCGTATTATCCGTATAATTAAGTTCATATTTTAAATAATCATAGTATTTATCTAACACTTTATCCATAATTATAATATAGTTTATTTTCATAAAAAAAACAACCTATAAGGTTGTTTAAGCTACTTTTAAAATTGTAATAGAATATTCACCATTTGGTGATGTAACGCTAACTGTTTCGCCTTCACGATGACCAATTAATGCTCTTCCTAAAGGTGATTCGTTGCTAATCTTATTATTGAATGAATCTGCTTCGACAGAACCAACAATTTTATAAGTATCTTCTTCGTCATCTTCATCCATAACGGTTACAGTAGATCCTACGGTTACTTCTCCCTCAATAACGTTAGAAGCAATTTCACTATGTTCAAGTCTATATTCTAATTCTTTAATACGAGCTTCAATTTGTGCTTGAGCAGCTCTTGCAGCATCGTAATCAGCATTTTCTGATAAGTCTCCTTGGGCTCTAGCATCTTTTAATGCTCTAATGATTTCCGGTCTATCAACCGTCTTTAATTTATTTAGTTCCTCTTCTAGCTCAAGATATCCTTCAGCAGTCAAAACTAATGAGTTGTCTTTTTTCATTTTCATTCCGCCTTTTTTTATTACCGATTAATTATATACAATTCATAATTATTTGTCAATATTAAAATTTATTCTAATTAAATCGTATTTTTCCACCCTCAGTTCTAAAGGGATTTTTACAATCATTCTTGGTTTATTAGCAACGTCAATTTCTCTATTATCTTCATCATATATCATATTAATAACATCATTAAATGTTTCATGATTAGGACCAATTATTTGAATTTGATCACCTTTTTTAAATAAATTACGTTCCTCAACTGTTGCTATTTTAGTTTTCTCATCATAATCGAGGATTATACCTAAAAAGTCTTGATTACTCTCTTCACCACCTAAATCATAATATTCATCATTTTCATCAGGCATCCGGTTAAAGAATTGTGGTGCGCTATCACGATTAGCTACTTTATTTAGAACTTTTAAATAATATTTTTCATCCTCTAAAGTAAGTGTCTTGTTATATATCTTATCAATTATTCTTCGATAACATAAGATAACTGTACAAATATAATAAATGGAACGCATTCTTCCCTCAATTTTAAAAGTATTAACACCTACATCTATCATGTCTTTAATATAATGCATATAGTTTAAATCTTTACTCATAATGGTAAAAGGATATTCGTCATCTTTATTAAAGACCCAACGACATATTTGAGCACATCCTCCACGATTAGAATCCCTACCCGTCATATAATTAGATAAAATACATTTACCAGATATGGACGTGCACATTGCTCCATGAATAAAACACTCTATCTCTAGTCCGGTTTCTTCTTTAATCTTTTTGATATCTTCAGCCATCGCTTCACGGGCCATAACGATTTGTTTAACGCCAAATTGTTTATAGAATAATGCCGTTTTATAATTAAGCGTACTAGCTTGTGTAGACAAAATAACTTTAACACTTAGTTTTAAATCTTGAATCTTTTTAATTACCACTATATCACTAGCAATAATTCCGTCTACTTTAATAGACGCTAAATATTTTAAATAATCTTCTAGGCCCCTCAAATCATCATTGTGAAAGACAATATTAACCGTTACATAGACTTTTTTATGTAATTTATGAGCCATTTGGGTTACTTCCTTAATTTCGTCTAAATTAAGATTTTTTGCATTAGCTCTTAAGGAATAATCTTGCCCACCAAAATAAACGGCATCTGCGCCGTATAAAAAAGCATAAAAACATCTTTCTTTATCTCCTGCTGGAGCAAGTAATTCTACCATTTTATTCCTTTCTATTTCTTAATTTTATAAATTGTCTTTTTATCTAAGAAACCTTCATCATATTCAATATTTGTTAAATTATTATTAATTAAATCAATTATTTGTTGATTATCTAACAAGATTGGAAAGAAAAAGTAATAATGAACCTTTTTCTTTAATAATCTTAAAGCATTATAATATGGATAATGATAAATAATGGTTCCATATTCATTTTCCATACTTATAAATTTTTCATTATCAATAGAAATATCTTTTTGCTTGTTTTCTTTAATGCCATAATGCTTTGCATAGGAAGTATTTAAATATCTTCTTGAATACATTCCAGGTACTAAACCAAAAACAAATAATGATATTTTCTTTTTAGTGTTCTTAATTATTTCATCAATTTCCTCTTCCGTAATATCAGAAGATACCATGATATCATCGACATAATCAAATAAAATATTAATTGATTCATAATTAGTATTAAAATGGGATAAATACAATATCTTTTGGATCTTAACATCTTTAAGACACTCGATAATACCTAAATCATCAAAAATAATACCTTTTATATTACTTGGTAACTTATGTAATAACGTATTCAATTCATTAATTCCTTTTGTATCTAGAACCCGATTAACAAATAGATAACTATTATCATCCCTAATATCTTTTAATTCAAAAGTATGAGGAATACCAACACAAAAAAAAGATAAAGGATAAACAAAGTTCTTTATTCCCTCATCCTTTAGCTTATCAATTAGATTAATATTAGTAACCGTAAATAAATAATTATTCTTCATTTTTACGCACACTAATAGAAAGACCATCTCCGATATCTAAAAATTTAGTATCGAACTCCGTATTGTTCTTAAGAAAATCAACATATCCTTCAATTTTCTTAACTAAACTCTTTAAATTACCATTTTCAAGATCATCAGAATGACCTACATATCCATGAAAATTAATGTTATCCGAAATAATAGTACCTTTATCGGTTAAGAAATACTTAAATTTCTCAAAATATTTAGTATATTGTCCTTTTGCAGCATCAATAAAGATTAAATCAAATTTAAGGTCATTAGAAAGATTTACATCTAAAGCATCTTGATAAACAACATTTATTTTTTTATCAAGCTTACATGCTTTAACATTCTTAAGGCATTCCATATATCTGGTTTCATCTTTTTCAATTGTAGTTACATAAACATCAACCTTAGAACTCGCCATTAAGATTGTCGAATAACCAATGGCACTACCAATCTCTAAAACATTTTTTACATTACGTTCCCTTATATAATTCATAATAAACGCAATCGATTTTTTTTCAATTATTGGAACATTATTGTCGATGGCATATCTTTCCATCTCAAGTATTTTTTCTTTCATATAATTAATTATTCACCTAACTTTTTATATTTTTTTGAAAATTATAGAATTCTTCAGAAGTTTCGAAGAAATAATCTTTTCCATTAACAGCATAGAAATAAACATATTCTCCATCAGATGGATATAATGTTGCTTCGATAGACATTTCAGAAGGATTACAAATGGATCCAATTGGTAAACCAATTAACTTAATATTTCGTGTATTATATGGATTATCATCATCTAATACCGCTCTTTTTTCAGCTTTATATACCAATTCATCAAATTCTTGTGCTGACATACCAGCTCCATAGAAAGCAGTTACATCCATACCTAAACTCATACGCATTTTTAATCTTTTATAAATAACTTGACTAACTTGTTTACGATCTTCTTTAGAGTTAGCTTCCTTTTCAACAATCGAAGCAATTGTTAATATTTCATGTACTGAATAATTACTACTTTCAATATCATCTTTATATTTATTTAATACTTTCTCTGTTTGATTTAAGAATACTTTAATAATATCCTTACTATTAGCATTTAGATAAAAGTCGTATGTTTGAGGGAATAAATAACCTTCAAGTGGATATCTGATACCTTTCTTTAAAATATCATCGGTTAAGAACCAATATTTATCAATCATTAACTTTAAAAATTCAGTATCAGCTAACGCCTCTTTAAAATCCTCTTCGGTTATATTTTCAAAATTAGCAGCAATTATCTTCGCATAATCATCAACTGTTTTACCTTCTTTAAAAGTTATTCTGATAGTATCGGCAGATCTTCTGGTATCACCTTTACTAATTTGGGTAATAATTGCACTCATTTTATCACCCCTATTGATATTATATGTACCTGCTTGCATGTTTAAGTCTGAGTGTAAAAATAAATAGATATAACCAGCATATTTGCTTTTAATCAAATTTGCCTCAGCTAAATTATCAATAATAGCCGTTTTATTAGTACCAGCTTTAACTTCAAATTTAACTATATCGCTATCAGCAGATACTGGTTTATCCATCAAAAAGTAAAAACCAAAAGCACCGATTACAGCAATAACAATGATGGCCACTAAACTAAGAATTATCTTTTTCATTTTTTATTTCTCCATTCTTATCTAATTTTTCCAACATCCCCTCAATTAATGCTAATTCTTCTTCACTTTCAACTGGAAGTAAAGTTTCCTTCTTGGAATCTTTCATATAAATACCAGCATATACTTTGATGAAGCCATCTTCATCCTCTTCGTTATTCGTATAAACATAGTATTTATTGTCATTAGCCTCAAAAGAAAATAAAATATCATAAACTTCTGTTTTACGATTGTTTGTTAAGGTAATTTTATTTTCATTTATTTTCATTTTTAATACTCCTTAATAAGGTCTCTAAAATGATTACTGCAGAAGTCATATCAACTTTATCTTTGAAATCTTTTTCTTTAATATTGTTATCATGTAAAATTCTTTGTGATTCCATCGTCGTTAATCTTTCATCAATTAAATGAATTTCGACATCTTTTAAATCCAACAATTGAACAAAATTATGGGTTCTTTGAGCAGCAAATCCCTCGGATCCATCCATATTTTTAGGAAGACCTATAGCCACATCCGTAATATGTTCCTTATCAATTATTTCACATACTTCTTTTTTAGCTGTTTCATAATCTTCAAAATTAAACTTAATTAATCTATAAGGAACTACTAAGATATTAGCTTTATCAGTAATCGATACACCTATTGTTTTAGTACCTAAATCAAGCCCTAAATATCTTTTCATTTTTCTAAATATCCTTTAATAATAGCTTTTAATACTTCTTCTCTAGTAAAACGAGCTATTTTATTTCTTGCATTTCCTTTGGAGGTTATATAGCATAAATCCCCTGTAGTAAGATAGCCAACTATTTGATTTACAGGATTATACCCATTTTCTTTTAAAGTAGTAATAACTTCATTCAAAACAAGTAAAATAAGCTTCTCACGTAGAACACCAATATTAAAAACGGTTGTATTACTATCTTCCATATTCACCTCGTAAATACTTAAATATTTTATCAAATATAGTCGTCTTTTTCAACTACTTGCGTAAGATACGAATAATATTTTTTGCCTTCTCTGGATTAAAGTTGTGATATTCACAAACATCATCTTCACATGGCACAAACTCACCTCTACAGGCATAGTATTCATCACCAGTGATTAAGCTTTTCGTGGGTACATAATTAATACAGTTTTTACAAGCCCGGTATTCATCTAATACCTTGTTATCATATGGTGATACATTAAACGTCTGGCAAAAGATTTCAAAGCAATCAGATTCGGTTATTGCTTCATCTTCATGGTATGCAATATATTTTTCATATGTATCTTCCGGATTCTGAATATATAAATCTAAATAATTACTACATAGTAAAAACTCTTCAAAAGATAAATATTTACTATCTTTTACGCTTTTACGAAAATCTAAATATATATTAAATTTGTCAGAATCATATAATAATCGATCTCTAACATAAAAAATATCCATAAAACACCTCGTTTTTAATGGATATCCTAACATAAAAAAAAGAACTTTGCAAACAAAGTCCTATTTATCTTTACAAACACCTTCACCAGGTTTTTCGCCCGGTACGTATTCTTGAGTCAGCATAGAGCATGAAGTTTTCGTAATATAATCCTTTAAAAAGCCGCCAAAATAATTAACAAGTGCTATCGCTACTACACTAATTACGGCAATTATTAATATATATTCGACTAATGCTTGTCCACGATTATTCTTCATATCATTCTCCTATCTCATTGTATAATAAAAATTCAATATTGTCAATTTACTGATGTTCTTCTATGAACATAACTTTCTTATTATTTTCAATATTCTTTTTCAAACTACGACTACGCATTTCTCTAAGCAGTTTTAAACGTTCTTCAATTTCCATCTCTTCCAACTTTTTAAGAGATGTTGAAGTCATAGTATTTCTAATAACGTTTTCTGATGCCCAAGAAAATATTTCACATATTTCTAACTGATAGCATACATAATAAGTTATTAAATTATTTATAAAATCATTAATATCGGTTTCAACTAAGAAATCAACCTTTTCTTTATATTCTTCTTTATACTCTACAGGAAAGACCTGCATCTTTAAAAATTCACTATGTGAAAAATTATAATAATGATTATAAAAGATATTTATTTCACGGAATTCCCGATTATTGATTGCTTTCTTTAAGTAATCATTAATGTCGGTTAAATCTTTATAAAAATCCTCTTTGGCAATATGCATAATAACAGTCTCATTCTTATAATTTATCTTTTTTCCAATAATAATCTTCATCGCATCGGGATCAGACTTAATTTGTTTTGATACAACCTGATTATATGTTGAACAAAAACCATAGTCAGATGCAATATAAATGTTTAATATTGGTTTTGAAGGATCGGGTACAATATTATTTTTATCAAATACAATACCATCGTTATACATAATAGAAGAAATAATCCGCGTCAAAACAGAACTTGTTATTCCAAATTCTTCAACTTTACTCTTAGCGGCATTAATATGCACTAAGGAAAACAAATTCATAACTTGAACAATCGGTTTAATGTTCTTCATTAAATCCTCCTACATAATTGTAACTACTTTAGTTTTATAAAATTCATCTAAATAAGCAAGATAAGCTTGAATTGTTTCATTCTCCTCTATCTTACGGGGTTTTTCATCACCTTTAGTGCTTTGATATAATGCATCGGTCAATGTACTTAGCATTTTCTTACTCTTAATATTTACAAGTGATGGTATTTCATCCTTAGTAAGTTGAAAGAATTTCTTTTCGCCTTCCTTTTCATCTTTTTCAAGTTTCATAGCATAGACACAAGGAATATCTTTTACAACAAATTCAGATAAAACAATATATTCTTCGTCTTTTTCATCTTTAAGACTTTTTCCTACTAAACTTTCCATCTAAGCCTCCTTATATACTTTTAAATTTACATAATCAGTTCTAAGCATTTTAGTATTATTATTTTTAAGAATTATGTTACCCAAAATATCAATATCAAAGTTTTCATAATTAACATAAGTATATTCAATATCATCATTAACATCCACAATTTCTTTGGTTTCATAATTATAATAAGTAAGACCACTAGGGCTAGCATTTACGAATGATAATGGGCTTAATTTAACAGTTTTATTATTATATTTAAGAGTTACCTCATCCATGAAGATATAAGTTCCATTTGCATCATAAACAAAGTAATTATTTGTTAAATGGGTACTACCATTAACCGCAACTGATCTACTTTCACCATTATTAATGACTTCTGAGAATTTAGGAAGTTTATAATCCTTAAAACCTTGGTTATATAAAATAATAACGCTATCATTAGTTAAGATAATTCTATCTTTATCTTCATAATAAATCGGTGAAATACTAATTAATTTATATTTTTTAGCAACTATTTCCTTCGTAGCTTCATTTTCTTTATGTAATTCGGCATCAAAAGAATATTTTTTTTCACCCAGGATTTGATAATATGCCCCCTTCTCTGTTTTAACATCTACATGAGGTTTAAAAGTATTTATTAAATGAATTATTATTAAGGATGCTACACAGACAATAAAAATAACCAAAAAGACTGTACAAAGAACATAATTCTTTTTAATAAAATCTTTAATTCTTGGCATCTTGACCACCCTTTCTTTTTATATCTTTAAAATATTTAAACATTGTAAATGTATAAAACATTAATCCAGTAAACATAATAGCTATTTGTAAAAATAGATATTTATTATCCCCCGCTTGGTTACGAAGTGTATCTACTAGATAACCGAAGTAAATAATAGCTATATTTACTCCTTCAATTAGGATATTAACTAAGATATTTATGATATTCTTATTAAGTATCGATGCAATAAGCGTTAAAGTCATACAAACGACTCCTAAAGCAACCGTTAATGGTTGTTTAGTAGCTAAGCTAAATCCTAATAAGAGATATTGCATTATAAATAGTGTTAAAGACCATATTTGCGGTGTTTTATAATCAATAAACATTCCATATAAGTAAACACTTTTTTTGGTACTTTTACTACCGTAATATAATGCTAAAACAAATATTAATACCAAACAAATAGCAAAAACAATAACAAAGATTAAATAATTACTGATTATCGCTCTTAGATTTTCCATCATAAGCTCCTTGAATCATTAAATTAAATACATTGTTACTGTTCATGTAACTTGCTTTAATATTTTCAAATGATACTTCACGATCAGGAATTTTAATATCAACGCGTCCTTCGATTTCACCAATAATTGGCATATAATCAAGCATCACAAGAAGGTTATAATCCTTTGATGTAATTCGGACATAACTAGCATGCTCATAAACAGTTAAACCGCTTTTAAGCTCAAATACGTTGACTGTAATTCCCTTATTTTCCATTATACTTTCCTATATATAAGAAACTTAATTCATCTATATAATCATAAGTTCCATCTAAAATATGTTCGACATCATTTAAAATGTCTTCGATACCAACTTGTACACCTGGCATATTTGTAAAGCTTTCAGATGCAAAAAGTGGTTGTGTAAAATAATTTCTTAATTTTCTTGAACGATAGAAGATATTCTTATCTTCATCAGATATTTCATCTACACCTAAGATAGCAATTACTTCCTCAAGTTCATCATATCTAGTTAAATAAGCAAGAACTTTTTTAACTAAGTTATAGTGTCTTTCACCTATCTTATTGATATCAACAAGTTTAGATGTACTTTTAAAGACATTAATTGCTGGATATAGACCTTTTTCACTCATCTTACGATCTAGTGTAATTTGTCCATCCATGTAAGCTGAAATATTTTGTACTGCTTCATCATTCATATCATCAGCAGGTACATAAATTGTTTGAATAGATGTAATAGCACCATCTTTAGTAGAGTTAGCTCTTTCTTCAAACTTAGAAATTAACTCATTCATATTAGCCATATAACCATTTTCAACTAATATTTCTTTTAATTCCATTGATATTTCAGATTGTGCTTGAATATAACGATAAATATTATCGATAAATACTAAGGCATCTTTTTTCTTTTCATCACGAAGATATTCCGCAATTGTAAGACCAGTATCAACTGCCTTACTTCTAGCAACTGGGTTAGCACCCATTTGACCAAATACTAAAGAAATCTTATCAAGTAAGTTATTGTTACCCATTTCTTCAATTAATTCTTGACCTTCTCTTGAACGTTCACCTACACCAATGAAAATGGCATTAGCTGAAGTATTAGAATAAATATTATGAATTAATTCACGAATAAGAACGGTTTTACCTACACCGGCACCACCGATAAGACCAATTTTAAATCCTCTTTGAATTGGCGCAAAGAAGTCAATGATTTTAATACCGGTCCAAAGTGGTGTATCATCAATATCCAATTTTTCAAGAGATATTGTTTTGGTACTATTAACCACTTTCTTTTCACTCTTAAATGGTTTACCATCAATTATATTGCCATATGAATCAAATACTCTTCCAAGAACTTGATCAGAGTATTCCATTTCAATACCTGGACCTTTTTTAATAAGTTTAGTACCCTTACGAAGTCCATGGTTAGAATTTAATGTAATACAAGTTGCTTGAACAGAATCGATTTTAACTACTTCAAAATCATATTTTCCATCTTCAGTAGTAACTATATCACCTACAACTAAATCTTCTGTAGATAATATAACTGTAACAGAAACATCAAAGATTGATATTATTTTACCTATTACCATTAATTACCACCCCTTACATCATCAACAACATCGAAGAGATTAATCATCTGTTCCTTTGATAAAGGACTGTATTTATATTGATTAAGTTTCGATAAAATATTTTGTCCTTCAAGCATTCGGCGTTTCATGTTTTCGCCCAAATCATCTAGATTAACTAACTCATATATTTCTCTAATTTCCAAATATGAAAGAAGTGTTTGACGGGTTCTAATACCTACCTTCTTCATATCTCTTGATTGAACAGCACCACCAAGTCTGGATACAGAAAGTCCATAGTTAATTGCTGGTAGTTCACCTTTATTAAATTTCTTAAGTGATAGAACAAGTTGTCCATCACAAATAGAAATAATATTAGTAGAAATATAATCAGTAATATCACCACTCTTAGTTTCAACAATCGGAATCATCGTAATTGATCCACCATCTTTATGTTGACAACCATTTTCCAAAAGTCTTGCATGCGTATAGAAAATATCAGAAGGATAAGCATCACGTCCTGGTACTTTCTTAGCTGCTAAACTCATTTGACGATAAATATCAGCATGTTTCTTTAAATCATCAAATACCAATAAAACATCTAAACCTTGTTCCATGAAGAATCTTGCTAAAGAAGTTGCACCATAAGGTGTAACGAAACTCTTCGCTGGAAGTTCATCTGGGAATGCTGCAACAATTATTGTATAACTGCTAGCACCAATTCTTACTAAATCATAATATATTTCTTTTATTTCTTTTTTTGTTTTACCAATTGCACAATAGATACACAAAACCTTTTTATCTTTTTGGTTATTAATCATATCAAGACATATTTGGGTTTTACCAGTTTTCTTGTCCCCAATGATTAATTGTCTTTGACCTTTACCAATTGGATAAAACAAGTCAATACCAGTAATACCTGTTAGAAATTCTCTTTTTACTTCACTTCGATCAATAATATCAATTGGTTCTTGTTCAACATCAAATTCTAGTAGATTTTCAAATCTTTTACCAGAGATTAAGTCATTACCAAAAACATCAATTACTTTACCTAAAGAATCCATGGAAAAAGATACTTTAAAGCTCTTATTTAAAGTATATACTTTATCTCCAACAGATATTGGTTCTTTTTGTTCAACTAAAGAAATGTTTACGGTGTTTTCAAATATTGCTGAAACATAACCACGAGCCTTATTGATGATACTCACTCCTTCAAAGAAAGCAACATCTTTAAGACCTGCGACTTCTACCATATTTTTAGACACATTAATAACTCTACCAACACTAAAAACATTATCTTCATCGTTAATGTTTTTCATTACATTGGAAGCTATCTCATCCCACATTACACTCACTGTCACACATCCCTTTCATTAATACTATAATCATATATACAATCTTGATATTTAATAATAATTCCTTTATAAATATCTTCATCGTATATGGTTTTTATATATGGATTTAAATTATCGTAGTTTTTATTTTTACTACCAACTAAAATTTCAATATTAGGTCTACTTCTTTCAATTAATAAACTTAAGTCAATTAAAAATTTATCTAATTTAAACTTATTATGACTTTTAATATATGAATCAAATACTTCATATTCATCATCAGGAATCATCTTCCCAATTTCCTTGATCTGAGTTTCTTTATCAAGTAGCTTTAACTTATAAATCAAATTAGGACTAAAGCGATCATATAGTGATTGATATGTTTTATAATTATCATCAATCTCTAAATTACTAACAAAATCCTTAATAATCTTTTCCTCGTCAATATTGAATATTTCATCAACTTTATTGGCTAATTTCAAAGCATTCTCTCCCGAATACTCAGTCTCATTCATAATTTCAATTAAATTTTTATCAACTGTGTTATTACTAGAATTATCCTCTTTATTCTTTTCCTTTTCGACTGGATTATCATTAGGATTACCCATTAATTCTAATTCTTTAGCTTTGGATAGAATCTCTTCATCATAATCCTGCATTCTTTTCATGTAATAATCTTTACTATCTATGGTAATACTAGCAATTAACTTTCTTAAAGCAAAGAATAGAATAACTGCTAGTACCAAGATAATAATCGTTAATATAATTATTTCCATATTAAGCTGCGAATGGGTTTAGATATAAAAGAATAAAGATAAACGCAAATAGGAATAATAAGAAAATAGCTAATACTACTAAGATTGTCATAATTGAATGAATGACATCATTCTTAGTTTCCGGATTACGACCAATCGCTTCCGCTATTCTACCTCCTAACATTCCTAAGCCAACAGAAAGTCCTAGGAAAGTTAATCCTAGTATAATTCCTACGGCTATCATTGTTGCAGATAATACATTATCCATATATAATCACTCCTTTTTATATGATAAATTTATAACTTGCTGTCACATCAATTTTTTCTCCTTGATATGTACAGTCTTTAAATGTGATTTTTACAAAATCTCCATCTAAATCTAAATCACTAAATGTATCAGCAAAACCATCATTTCCTGCCGCAGCAGTTAAATTAGCTCCTGTTAATACATGTGATGTAGTGCTTATTACCTCATCCCCGCTGATTATTGAAAGTTCTACTTTTCCAGATGATAATACATAGCCATCATCTACTCTCAATATATATCTTACACTATTATCTGTTACCATTTCAAGTGAAAGATGTGCTTTAAAGTTTTTTGTTTGAACATTTACTGTATCAAACAATGTATCTACATTATTACCATTTTCATTTTGGTAAATATAGTAGAAATTCATCTTATAATTGCGATGAGCCTTTAAACCATTTATGGTATAGGTTGTTAAGGACATATCCATTTCATATTGTCCTAGTTTTTCACCGTTCTCATCGAATAAGACAAAGTATACACCTTTATATTCCATAAATGGATCGTATACGATGTAACTAATTGTAATGGAATCAATTCCAGCAGTGGTATTAACAATTGATGTTTTACGAGCTACATACTTTTCAACTTTTATAACATCCTCCGTTTTGGTATCTTCACCACCACCATTACCATCAATTATTGGATTATCGCCACCAGAGCCATCGCCCTTACCAGCGGCTTGATTAGTACCTTTTTTCTTTTCATCATACTCATTAGTACTTCCGTTAATATCAGATAAATTGATCTCAACATCACCCATTGTTAAGATTTCTTCATTAACTTTTAATTTGAAATCACCAGTATCAATGTATAAATCCTTAAATGATTTAATATTCATATCTTTATTATAGATATAACCATTACCTACTTTATCAAGTTCAATAATGATATAATCGTTTGCACTTAATAATCCATCAGTACTTTTAAGATTAGGACCTACAATTAAGTATTTACGATCATCTACTTTAAAAATACGATTAGCATTTGTACAACTTATAACACTTTCACCTTTTAATTTTTCGACTTCACCTGTTTTTAATATCTCATAAAAGACACCTAGTAAAGTTATATTTCTAGAAGAAGCGTTATAAATAATTCCTGAGTTTCCTAAATAAACTTTTTGATTGTCAATGTTAGCATAATATCTTCCTAAGAAATCTTTCTTTGCATAAGTTGTTTCTTTTACATAAATCAACTCTTGTTTAGAATTATAAAAGTAACTATCTTTATAAATATTATACTTAACATTCATATCTTGAATCTTAAAATAAGCAAATACAGCAAGTGCAATAAAGACTATGGCAGCAAAGATAGAAAGAACAATGATGTAGGTTTTATTTTTTGTGTTTAATTTTCTCATTGTTCTCCTCCACTTTCATTGCTGTTATTACTTCCTTTTGCCTTAAATTGAGTAGAATATCTATATTGTTTAGAACTAAAAATATAACATTTATTATTATTACTATCCCAATAATTACTATTTGGATTTCCGCCAGTATGTGTACAATCATAAGCATTATTAATATTATTACCGCCTAAGTATAAGCTGAACCAAATGTCGTAGTTAGCTCCATCGGTTTCTTCTTTATATGGTATATGATTTAGTAATATTTGATAATAGTTTTCACCTTGTTCAGATGAAGCATGTAGATTTTGAATATAATTAATAACTGTCGTATCTACATTTGGATCACCTACATCTACGAAGAAAACATTCTTATCAAATTCAAATAATGGATCGCCACCAAATAAACCAACATTATATTTCATACCGGCAATATATGCTTCTTGATCTGGCATATCAGGTTCCTCACGAATATTAGTTGCATAAGAGAAGTTTAATTCAGAAATACCTTTACCATTCTCATTTGAAGCAAAGTATACAACTTTTCCTAAGGCAACTTTATTATCATCAAGCGTATAAATTGGGAATCTTAATTCTTGATTTTTAATATCACCAGAATCTAGGTTATTAGTATCAGTTGCATATTTTAAAATCAAGTAATAATCGACTCCACCCTCAAGGCCATTAGAGTTTGAATATAAATCTTCATTTAAACATAAATTACGTGTATCAAGATCACTTGTATAAACAATCTCGGAAGCGCCATTATTTTCAACTAAATAAGTATCCAAATGACTATCTCGTCTACGGGAACCACCCTTACCTAAATAAGCTAAGAAATGGCCATTGTCTACAGATATCGTACGACATTCAGGTTCTATATAATTAAAGCCTGTTAATACACGGTCATTATCTTCAAAAGTAACCACAAATCTTAAAGCATTTTCAGAACCAATAAACAAACTACGTTTTGTAACATTTACCGTTGGTTCAGCTAGTTTTCTTACTGGAACTGATCCACTATAAAGGGTCTCATAAACATATCCATTTGTGGTAAGAACCTTAGCTTTAATTACTAAGTCATACTCAGTACCAAAGACGAATTTAAAATCTTCACCATTCTTCATTACATTACCATTAGTAATGTCTAAATATGTATAATTAGAGTAATATAAACCTTTAGTTACACATGAATTATTAAGCGTTGCATAATAGTTCGTCATTCTCTGTTTACATGCATTAGTTGGATTAATAGTCAATAATTCATCGTTATATTTAACTTCATAAATAAAGTCCTCATAACCAATAATATCACTACCAGAAGTATCACCAATATTGAAGTTTGGCACTAAATATCTAGCACTATAGTCTTCTGTTGAATCAACTTCAAAAGCAGCATCATTTATTGTAACTGAACGATCATCAATTGATAAGGTTCTAAAATTATTTTTAACTTCTTCATAAGTTTTAGATGAACTATCAATTAAATATGTTGCATCGTTATTGCCAACTAAATTCATGTATGCTTTATAGTAATAAGAAGTATTAATATCTAATCCATAAACCACAACATTATATGAAACAACAATTATTGAATTATTAGCTACCTCAGCAGAATCATTAAATGTAATTGTACCAGTCAAATAATCATAAGCGTAATCTGTTACAGCACTACCGTTGACTTCAACTCTAACAATATCGTATTTATAGTCAGCATAACCATTGCCACCATAATTTGCTAAAGTAAACTTGTTATTTAAAACTCTTCCAGTTTGTGAAGTTGTTTCATCATTATTAATTCTAACGGTTTGAATTGGGTTGTTTTCACCATTCTTATATATTTCAATATATAAGTATTGTTTTCCACCCTCTTCTTTAACATCTTCTGGTGCAAATCCGTAAGCTGTAACCCATAATTTAAGACCGTTTATTGTTGGTTTTTCTACGCTTACACCAAGCGTTGGAGAAACTCTTGTATAAGTAAATGGAACTTTATAAGTTTTAGATGCATCATTAGGATCCATTGCCGTAGTACTACCAAGTTCCTTAGCAACAATTGGATGATAATAATCATTATTATTAACATTAATTGCAACCATAACACCGCTAGCCTCTAATGAATAATCAAGATTCATAGATTGACCATTTAAGACACCATTAATAAGGGTCATTTGTCCTTCACGGCCTTTAGTTATATATTCTTTATCATCATTATCTATTGCACTATCAGCAACAAATCCACGATTATTATTAGTTAAACTATAAGAATAAACACCACCTAGAGCTCCAAAGTTGTAATGACTACCATTAACTGTAAAATTAGTAACTAATACATAATAACGGCCATTAACATCTTCGTCTTCAACAATTACTTCTTTAGAACTTTGTACTTGGAAGGCGTATTTTTTAGATGCTTGAGCATAATAACCAACCTTACCGGTATCATACATAAAACCAATTTCAATAGTTAATTCTTCACCCTTAAATTCTTGGAATGCAGCACCTAAAGTCTTAGAACTATTGATTCTCGCCTTTGAGTTATATAGTTTAGCATAATCGAAGAAAATACATTTTTCTCCGCTTATACCATCACAGTAATTAACATAAGCAACAGTGCCTAAATTTGCTTCATCAGAAGCACCAAAGGTTGCTGTAATACTTCCATCAGTATAAGTAATTGAATTATTACTTAAGAAACTTAATGAGGTACCATTATAGTAAAGATTATCATCATTAACGTTATTTATAGTAAATGATTTAGCAGGGTTATTCTTTAAAGATATTTTAATATTATAATTAGCAATTCTATTTAGATAATGATTATCCAAAGTTCCATCGCTAATACTTATTACTGCTAAATTGTTAAATCTCGAACTTAATTCGAAATTAAACTTATTATTAATTTCGGTTTCTGACATAATACTTTCAAACTTGAATTCATCAACTTCAAAAGCCGTTAATTCCTCATCATCATCTAAATAATTTCCTTTGAAGAATAAAGTATATTTGTTGTTATTACTTAAACCATTTATGTTTGCGCATTTAAATGCATAATTATAACTTGCATTATTACGTGGACAAGTTGTTTCTTCAGAAGTATACTCATTTTCACCGATACTATAATATAGTACTGGATTACTTCCTAAAGCATTATCAACATCTTCGATATCATATTTATACATTATAGATGTTGAATCACTAGTCCAAGGAATAAACATAAACTTAGGTGTTTGTTTAGGTATTTCAATTATCTTTGATCTAACTGGTTCTGGTTGCGTTACATCAGATGATAATGGATAAATCATATCCACATTGCCATCACCATTTAAATCTAAACTTAAAGTATAAGTAACTTGATATTTATGACCACGTTTTAAGAATTCGTCTGAATCATTAGCATATATTGATAATAATTCAGAAGGAATAGCTGTTTCACTATCAAGTTCTGTTTCTCGTTTGAAACTATATGGTTCAGCCTCTTCATCCGTTAAATCATAAATTACGTAATCGATTGATGTAACATATGATTTATTGTCAAAGTATGGCATAATTTCAAGGATTATATTTGTATCATCCTTTAAGCCTTCGATATAATCATCTCCAGCTTCACCATTTTTGATTAAGTTAACATTAAGCGTAGCATTATTATTAGTTATTTCTAGTAATTTAGGATCAATATCAAAAGTAAAGCTTGATGGCCTAAAATCAACATAGTCCGTACCACTCTTACCATTTGTTAATTTAATTGTATAAGTTTGAGAGATCTTTGAACCATCAACCATATGTCTTGTTATTAAATCATTTAAAGTAATACCAAAAGCACTAATATCAATGTTCTTATAATCATCAAAGTATTCTTCTTTAATATTAACAAAGTCTTCAATATGAACATTCTTTAATAATACTTCGGTTTCATCGGCGCCTTCATATAAAACCATATCGAAACTAGACATGTTATCAACTACTAATTCGCTTGTTGTCTCAGGATCAATAAAGAATTTTAAATCAATATCGAATACTTTTTCTTGTAAATCAGATAATTCAATTTCATTTAATTGCCAATCGGTATGTACGATATCAGCTACTGAAGTTTTAACTTGAATAATACCAACAGATGTAAATCCAGGTTCAATATAATTTTCATTTTCTGGATCATCTTTTAAATCCACATAACTGAATAGATTAATTGTATAGTTATTATTAGAACTTAATTCATCAAGATAAACATTAACACATTTAGTTGTCGCACTTTCTTCTTCGCCACAATCAACATATTCTAATTGTTTTGGAAGTCCTTTAACTCCTTCAGAATCAGTATATTCAATATATGGAGCTTGGTTAATATCAATGGTATTATCAGCATCATAAATCTTAAATGAACCAGATAATGTATTAGCAGTTATTTCGCCTTTAATAAATATTGCATAAGGACTTGTTTTATTAGTTAAACCGAATTCATTACTTACAAGCGTTTTTTGATAAACAGTTTTTTCATTATCATTAATCTTGATCGTTGATTGATATATATAAGTCTTATCAGGAGAGAACTCTTCGCCAGCTTCAAATGTAAATGGTGTTGTATTCTCTTTCTTAATGGTTTTTACCAGTTCATTTGTTTGAGCATCATAAATAGCGTAAGTAACTTCTTTAATTGCATTATCTTTATCATCAGTCATGCCTAAATCAAATGTAAATGTATAATCCTTCTTGTTAGATGAAGCACTAGGAGCATTTAAGATAGGAGCATCTTTGATTGGATTATATTTTAATGTCTTATTCATTGATGATCCAAAGGTATTAGTTTTATAAGTTACATTGCCAATTACTAAATCTTCAATCTTAGCCGTATAACTACTATTACCTTTTAAATTATCAAAGTTAATAATTACATCTTGATGATTATTTTCAAATGTTTGAGTTCCAACTAAGTTACCACTATTATCATATAGATTTAATTTTGCACTATTGAAATTAGAATCAGCATTCATCTTAACCCGATAAGCAATGCTATTAGAAGAAACATATTCTTTTTCTAAACCTAAATCAATCTCTGAAGTTTGGAATGTTCTTTGAAACATTATGAAGTCATTATGAACAACCCCATTTCGAACATAAGATGTTAAGATTGATACCAAGTATTTAGTGTTACTTACTAAGTTTTGAGCATCAAATACACATAAAACATCATAATTATTACAATAAACTTCGCCGACTTCCTTAGTGGCTAAATTCATATAACGAACAGTTACATTACCCGTAACTAATTTAAAGTTATCAATAACCCGATATTCAAGTCTAATTCTACTTGTTGAAACATTACTACTAATTAATTCCACATAAGGAACGTTTTTATATTCAACAACTTTTTCTGGTTCGTAGGTTTTGTTATTGCCTGCGCCGTTACCGCCTTCGCCGCCTTGACCTTCACCACCATTACCGTCATCGACTTCATTGTATTTACCACTGTCATATAAAATATCAATGTTCGTATCACTATCAATGGTAATTTCGGATAAATTCATCTTTAGATTACCTTTGTATTTGATAATACGATTATTCAAATCAATAATTAAATCATCGCCAACATAAATATAACTTTCTTCAGCAACGGTTTTAACATTTATCTTATCGTTATCAATTTTAACTTGATTTCCTTCAACAAAGTTAAGTTCAAAATAATAGTTGTTAATAAATTCTTCAGAACTACCAAGTTTTAATTTTAAGTTATTACCAGCAACAACATATTTAGTATCACTAATACGACCAATAAAGTTATCAAGGGAAATATCTTTAGTCGTCGTTTTAATAACATAATGACCATTTTCATACGCTAGAATATAGTTGCTTTTGATATTGTAATATGGAACATAATCAGAATCTAATTCATCAAGAGCCATTAAAACGCCATCATTTAAGTAACTTATTGCTTTATTATCATAATAAACAAATGAGTATTTGCTTACTTCTGATTTAACATTATCAACATTTTTGAAAACTATTTCGTTGTTATAACCTTTTTTATAAACTGTTCCACCAGTAAAATACACTTTATCGGAAATGTCAGTATCAGTTACACTTACATATCCAGCGGAATAAAACTCATTGTCATTTTTTAAAGCTATTTGATAAACGGCAAAAACTAGCCCTAAAAAAAGAGCGATACTCACCGTAATTATAATTATTAAGGATTTGTTTTTCATACATCCACCCTATCTTATTTTATATATAATTATCATATCAAAAATAGGTAGTTAAAGTCAATGCAAGATATGAAAAAAAAGCATAAAAAAACTGGATAAAATCCAGTTTCTTTAAGCTACTAATTTAAAGCGTCTTTAAGTTTGCTACCAGCTTTAAATGAAGCAACAGTCTTAGCAGCGATTTTGATAGGTTCTTTAGTTAAAGGATTAATTCCTTCTCTAGCAGCTCTTTTTTTAGCTGAGAAAGTACCAAAACCAACTAGAGCAACTTTGCCTTCTTTTTTAAGACCTTTAGTAACACCTTCAACGAAAGCGTCTACTGCACGTCCAGCATCAGCCTTAGTTAAACCAGCTTTTTCTGCAACGAATTCTACTAATTCAGTTTTAGACATGTTCTTACCTCCTATTGAATATTATAAGGCACAATATCCTTACATATTAAGAGTAGCAAATATTTCCGTTAAAATCAAGAAAAAGCGCTAAATTTCGTTAAATTTATTGTTAAATAACGATTGCTATTAAGTTATTTGCTCCTTTATTGACCACTTTAGTAATAGTATTTTCTATCTTAAAACGTGTATTATCTGGCATCATATTTAGCTTAGCTTGGATACTTTCTTTAACGATTTCTTCTAGGCTTCGGCCAAACATTTCACTTTGCCAAATATCGGCATTTTCCTTCATTAAGTAATCAATTAATTCCTTTGATTGAGCTTCACTTCCAATGATTGGTTCAAATGTTGAATCAACATCGACCTTAACTAAATGTAAAGAAGTTGCTATGGTTTTAATCTTAACCCCATATCTTGATCCTTGTTTAATAATTTCAGGTGTTTCAATCTTCATATCTTTCAAAGTTGGATGTAAAATTGAATATCCCGTTTTCTTTGCCATTTTAATGGCCTTTTTTAATTCTGTAATGTCATCATCTTGATTATTGTTTGTATAAAAACCAATTAATGCGGATTTAGTTAGCTTACTATTACCCATTATTTCATTCAGAGTACTTTCAAATAATGCTTCCGAAGCATTTAAATTAATAGTTACAGTCCCAGTACCAGCATCTAAATTACTAATATAGGCATCTGTTATTTGATTATCCTTTAAACTGTCACAAATATTTTCTACATCTTTAAGTTTATTAATATTTAAAGATATCTCATTAATTTTATTTAAATAATGTGTTTTTAACTCATAATCATTTGGTAATAAATTAATCCATTTAGGAATCGAAATATTTAAATCATTAACCCGGAATTCATTTAGTGATGTTTTTAAGATTTCCATAATTTCGTCTTGTTTAAGACTATCAACCGATGTAGCAATAACCGGAACATTATATTTTCTTTCTAACTCCTTACCAAGTAGAATAACTTCTTCACTTTTTGGTTTTGTAGAATTTAATAATATAATATATGGTTTACCGATTTCTTTTAATTCGTTAATAACTTTTTCTTCGGCCGGAACATAATTTTCTCTCGAAATACCGGTTATAGTACCATCAGTAGTTACAACGATAGCTATTGTTGCATGATCGTGAATTACTTTTTGTGTTCCAATCTCGGCTGCCTTAGTAAGTGGAATATAATCTTCATACCAAGGACTCTTAACCATACGTGGATTACCATTTTCATCTAAAAAACCCTGGGAATCATTAATTACATAACCAACACAATCAACCAGTTTAATGTTAGTTTTATAATTATCTACATTGATTGTAACGCCTGATGAAGGTACAAACTTGGGTTCTGTAGTCGTTATTTGTTTTCCCTGCCCACTTTGTGGTAATTCATCTAAACATTTTTGTTTTTCATAATTATCTTCCACACAGGGCACCACTAAATTTTCAATAAATCTTTTAATAAAAGTAGATTTACCTGTCCGAACGGCGCCAACTACACCAAGATAGATTTCACCATTACCCCTTTTACTTAAAGATTGAATTACATTTTCCTTTTTCATAAATCACCTTTTCTATTAATTATTATGCTTTAATAAAAAAGATATTCATAAAAAAAAGCAGTATTATACCTGCTTTATTAACTAAGTGTTGTCATTCGTTGTAATGGATCGCCACAAGTTGAAATATCTGATACTGGAGTAGTAGTAACTTTATCGCTACTTAATTCACTAGCTTTTAAACCATCAATATATAGTCCCCTACTAGTTTCTGCAATATAAGCATAATATGAAACAATTCCATGATAATCAATTACAATTTTAATTGAACCAGCATAATTATAACCTTTTAAATCAAGGAATGCTGCTTTTTCTAATTCCTTGATATCAACACAATAAGTATTATAATCTGAAGATGGTGTCACAAACTTTTTTGTGGAATTCTGTGCATCGGCAGCATAAGCAATGGTGGCAGCATCTATCGCCGCTTGTGCGCTATTGGCTACAGCTTTCTTATTAGCTGCATCAACCTTTTCTCTTAAACTTTCTTCTGTTTCAAAATTGGTACGATTTGAATCATCCATCTTAACATTGTTATCATAACAATTTCCATCTGTATTATTAATAAACCAATCATTAAATGATTCTTTATATTGTTTAACGCCTATTTGTTTCATAGCAATTTGTTGTGATTCTATATCAAAAGTTATTTCACCACTTGTTTTATAATCACTTATTTCGTTATCTGCAAATGTAAGTACAATACCACCTATTGAAGAATTACATACTAGTTTATCTTCATTAGTTTCTTTAACAATATCAAGTTTTTTGCCATTATCAGAACAAGTTCCACCTACATTAGTTACAAACCATTTATTTATTATTTCTTTATATTTAACTTCACCATACTTTTTATTAGTTGCTTTTCCTTCGGTTAAATCAAAAGTTATATCGCCCGTGGCAACATACCCAATTAATTCTTCATCCTTAAATGAAAGTGTCAGATTTCCAGTCGGTGAAGTACACTCTAATTTATCACCAGTATTTAATACTTTTGAGAATAAAGTAAAAAATAATAGCGCTACAATACCACCTAAAACAACTAAACCAATAATAATAATTAGAATTATTTTAAGCGCCGAATTTTTCTTAACTGGTGCCGGTGCTGGAGCTGCTTGTTGATTATTGACTGTCCCATTTACCGGATTACCGCATTTAGAACAAAAAGTTTCACCTTCGGAAATTTGATTTCCACATTTACTACAAATCATATATACCTACTTTCTTTAATTATCATATCATATTTATTGATAGTTATTGCATAGTAGTTATTAGTTGACAAATCATTTTACAATTCAAAACATTTTATCAATATTCTTAGGTACTTTATCTTTAGTTATTTTATCAATTATTTTTTGTTTCTTTTCATCTGATACCGGCTTACCAGTTAGGGACGATAAAGTATCAATTACTTCGCTTAGAGTTTGCTCATCTTTCATATTACCATTTGATAGTTTATTAGCTAAACTTATAATATCATCTTTACTAACTTTGGTTTTATTCTCTACTTTATGCCAAAAAGCATTATCCATTTTTTCACCTCATTATAGAATATGATAAAAAACGATAATTGGTTAATTAACCCATAAAAAAATCTCACATTTGTGAGATCTTTTTATTACTTATTAGCTTCTCTGATGATTTCTAATGCTTTATGCATTGTCATATCATATTTTACAATATCTAAAGTTCCATAAGCTTTAACTAAGTCTTCAACGGAAATGCCATAGTTTTCAGCCATTTTCTTAGCTTCAGCCTTAACTTCTTTTTCAGTAAATTCAATTTTTTCTTCTTTAGCTACTTCTTCGATTAAATAACGATATTTAATACGTTTAATAGCTTCATTTTCAAATTGTTTGTGGAAATCTTCATGAGTCTTACCAGTAACTTGCATCATTTGTTCAAGAGATAAACCTTGCATCTTAAGTTGTTCTTCATATTGATGAATCATTTGATGAATTTCATCATCAATAATTTCTTCGTTAATATCAACTTTCATATTACCAGTTGCTTTTTCTAAACATTTCTCTGTAAATTCATCTTCAAGATCATGAGCTTTCTTTTCCTCTAGATAAGCTTTAACTTTCTTCTTAAGATCTTCAATGGTTTTAACATCGTCATATCCTAAATCCTTAAAGAATTCCTCATTTATTTCTGGAATAATTCTTTCTTTTACTTCATTAATAGTTACATCAAACTTAACATCTTTATTCTTTAGTTCAGCAGTATAATTATCAGGAAATTTAAGATTTAAAGTAACTTTATCCCCAGCTTTTTTGCCTATTAATCCCTCTTCAAAACCGGGAATAAATGAATGAGAACCAATTTCAAGAGCATAGTTCTCCCCTTTACCACCATCAAGTGCTTTACCATCAACATAACCATCAAAGTCAATAATAGCTGTATTACCTTCGACAATAGCACCGTTATCTTTAACAACTAGATCAGCCATACTATCTTGCATTGCCTTAATTTCTTTGTTAACTTCTTCAGCTGTAACTTTTGGTTTTTCTAATTTAACACCAAGATTCTTATACTCACCTAATTTAATATCAGGTCTTGTAATAATTACAAATTTAAAAATAATGTTAGTATCACTAATACCCGTTACATCAACTTTTGGTTCAATTGCAGGAATTAATTTGCTTTCATCTAATGCTTTACGATACGCATCATTAACAGCTAAATCAACAGCATCCATGTATAATGATTCAATACCAAATTTCTTGATATATAAATCTTTAGAAGCTGTTCCTTTTCTAAAGCCATCAATTTTTACTTCCTTATTTTTCTTTTTAAAAGCCTTATCTAAAGCTTCTAACCATTCTTTTTCTAACTTAATTTCTATTTCATGCACATTCTTTTTCATAGTTTCTCCTTCTTTTTCCAAAGTGTATTATATAATAATCTTCCTATTAATACAAGAATTAGTTATTATCGCGATATTTAATAAATCTTATCTTTGCAAAATTAAATACTTCTTTAATAATCGCCATACATGGAGTAGCAATTACCATACCAGGAATACCAAAGAAATAAGCAAATACTAATAAGCCCATAATAATTACTACAGGGCTTAACTTAGTAGCCTGACTCATAACTACTGGTTGTAAAATATAACTTTCAAGAAGTTGAACAATAATCGCAATGATTAAAACGCCAATACCAATAATTGGTCCTTGCGTAAAACCTACGATAACTGCAACGCCGCCACCAATATAAGGACCAATATAAGGAATTAAATCGGTCAATCCACAGAATAGACCAAATAACATTGCAGATTTTAAGCCAATACAAGCAAAACCAATCGTATCAAAGACAAATACTAAGAACGCTACAAACAAAGTACTATTAACAACTTTTCTTGTATTAGCACTAATCGTTTCTGTTAATTTAATATAATCATTATGGCCCTTTTTAGGAAACAATTTATGTAAGGAATTAATAATATTATCGTAGTCAATTAACATATAAATACCTATGATTAAACTAATGACGATAGTACCAAAGGCTGAAATGATTCCTTTGACGATTTCTAAAACATTATTTGGTAAGCTAGTTGTAAATTCTAATATAAATGATTCAATTGAATTCAACAAACCATTTTGAATACTTTGAATATCAACACCCTTAACACTAATACTATCTAATGTTTTAGTTAAGAAATTGGTTACCTCTTCGATTGCCGATGGAATATACGATACTAAGTCATTAACTTGTGATGATATTACCGGAATAAAGACATAAGTAAAGATACCAATAATTGTTATAATCATTGCAAAGATAATAAGGGCACTTAAGATCTTATTAATGCCTTTATTAAGCATTTTTCGATGAAGTGGATAAAATAACCAAGCAATAATAAAACCAATAAAGACCGGTGATATTACCCCTAAAACACCCCATAATAATTCAAATAAGCCAAGAAAATGAATTCCTAAAATAGCACCTAAAACAATTAAAATAATAGTAATAACATATACCACTCTAAGAACGTTTCTAGATAAATGAATAACTTCATTTAATCCATCAGTATCAAGTTCAGTTTTTTTCTTCATCCTAATCACCTTCTATTATAAGTATATAGATTTTAAATTAATAAATCAATAAAAAAACAGCCTTAGGCTGCATTTTCATTTTCTAAAATTCGACGTTTTTCTAAAACAAGCACATTTTTATTGATATACATATAAATAGCTCTTATTTGCTCATAAGAAAGATTACCTAGTAATGATAAGATGCCATTAACATTTTTAGTTATAATAGCATGTTTCATATTAATTAAACTTTCTTTATTATATTTTAAATAAATGTTCATAAATTTATTCATTACTTGTTTATTATCAATATAATCAACTAAAAAATTGGGTAAAGAATATAATTCTTCTTTTGAAAAAAGTGGAAAACGATAGTGATTTTGATTAATAATATGAAGTTTACCACTTAAGTAATTGTTAGGAACCAAATTATTAATACGAATCATTTCACGTAAATCAAATTCACTATAATCCTTAGTGAAGTTATCAATATTTTGAAGAATAGTATAATCTTTAGCAAAACGATTACCATTTAAAATATTGATATCGATTGGCATAAAATCACCTGGACGATATTCAAGCACTAAATAATACTTAGATACTTCATTTTCCATATTCTCCTCCTCAGGAGGAGTTATATTATCATTAATTCTGCTAAAATGCAAGCATTATTTAATCCCATATTGCTGTTAATGTGTGATTGTGATCTAATGTTACAATTGTATCTTCAGTTACAAAATATGGTTCAAACGGTGTAGAAACCGCTCCTTCCTCAAGTTGAACATAGAATGTTTCATTAACAAACCCAGCAGTTTTATAAACGCCTAAGAATGAATAAGCAAATTTACTGTAGTTACTTGGAACAGTAAACGTATAAACAGCTTGTGATGAATATGCAAGACCTGCTGCTGTATTACTTGTATTAGTATAGTTGTTAGCAAAATATAATTGACCAATATCCTTATATAAAGATAATGTATATTGATTACCAACAGTTAGATCTCTTCCTCTTAAACTACTCCAGCTAACAATACCCCAGTTAGCATCGGTTTTAGTGTTAGTTCCATACACATGAACTACATTATTATCGCTATTTACTGTTAATCCGTTTTGTGTCGTAGATGCAGAATAAATCCACAATTTATTCTTACCATTCCAACCTCTAAAAGTATGCCCTGACCAAGTTGGTGTTGGAAGAGTATCATATCTTTCTCCAACGGTCACTGCTTTTGATGTCGTAGAAACACTTCCACCATTAGCATCAAAAGTTACAGTTACCTGTGTATTTTCAACAGTACACATTGGAATAGCTCTTAAATAATATACATAACTAACATTTGATTGATTAGATTGATCAGCATCAACATTAAAAGCCTTTAGTGTTAAAGACATATTTTCATATACAGCTGTTCCTGTTGTTGCTACTTGTAATTTAGTTATAGTATTAGTTAAAGTATTAATACTTTGGAGTGATTGACTATGTGATGTATTTGTTGATGTTATTTGTCCCTTTAATGAACCATTTACATAATTGTAAACAGTTCCTACTAGATTAACTTGAACTGTACAGCGACATCCAGCTTGGCCTTGAACTCCCATATTAAGTGCACAAGTTGATTGAGCAATATTGTTTCCTCTGTATGCATATGACATTTCACCTCTTGAAATATATGCATCAGTAAAGGCAACAGTACTTGCCGTATTTCCAGTTATTACACAATTCGTTGCATTGGAAATAAAAGTACATCCTCTCGGTACCGTTAAATTGGCATTAGAAATATTGGAAGGGTTTCCAACACCACCAACTGACTGAGTATAATAAGCATATGATGCACCACCTAAAAGAATTAAAAAAGCAATAATTGATACTAAAGGAGCAGCTACATATCTAAATTCAATTTTTTGTTTCATATGCGCTCCTTTCCACTATAGATTATTATAAGAAAAATCCAAATAAAAAGCAACCTGATGGCTGCTAATTTGTTTCTTTAATCGCTCTAGCTAATTCATCTTCTTTATTCTCAATGCTTACTCTTTCCACCATAAAAGCCACAATAATGGCATTCAAGGTATAACTACCACCATAAGATAAGAAAGCAAGTGGAACTCCAGTAAGCGGTATCAAAGCTAAAACACCTAATAAATTCACACAAATATGTAAAGCAAAATACCAAAAAGATCCATAGGCTAGAATACTCGTCCGAAGATTATCGGCTTTTTTGGCGATTTTAAAAATTCTTAATAGGAATACCCCATAGAAAACAATAACTAAGGCCCCAACCAAAGAACCCAATTCTTCACATAAAATTGGAAAAATAAAATCAGTATGACTATCTGGTAAATATAGATATTTTTGAGTACTTTTGCCTAAACCCAAACCAAATAGACCACCATTAGAAATGGCTATTAATCCATTACATACTTGGTATCCAGAACCATCTTTATCCTTATATCTTGAACAAGGATTTTGGAAATTTAAACGACTAAGTCTTTCATCGGTTAATATGTTTTTACTAAAAGCAAATAATAAAATAATAGCTAATACGGCCCCGCCGATTAAAAACTTAGATATATTTTTTAAGTTATGTCTAATTTGAGGAATGCTTATAAAAGTTAAAAAACTGATACCTAATACAATGGCTGCTCCTCCAATATCGGGTTGTTTATACAATAAAACAGCTATAATTACGGATATAACAAAAGGAATAAAATAAAAACCAATGGCTTTAATGCCTCTTTTGGATAATCCATTATAATAAACTGCCATAAAAATTATTAATAATGGCTTAACAAATTCAATTGGTTGAATTTTAAAATTACCAATTTCAAACCAACTTTGAGCATTATGTGCCACATTTCCATAGGCTAAAACAAAAATAAGTACCGCAATAGAGCCTATTATTCCTAGATAACCAACTAATTTATAGTAATTAGTAGGAATCATTAATACAAATAAACCCAAAACAAAACCAACAATTACCGAAAATAATTGTTTTTTAAAAAAGTAATCAGGTGTAACTTGATATCTTAAAATTGCAGAAGCTGATGAAGATGAATATACCATTAATAATCCTAAGATACAAAAGCCGATTACTAAGAAGAGAATGATTTTATCCATTTTTTTGAAATTCTTTTTCAACTCTATCTCCATAATAAATCATATCAAAATAATAATCATACTGTCGAGCATTTTACCATTGATAAGTAAAAAATAGTGTCAAAAAATGTTTAATTTAATAAATTATAATAGATATACAAAGGAGGTATATAAATGTATTACTATGGTAATAATGGGTATTACACTGGAAACATGGCTCCTTGCACTACTGGATATGTAGGCTATACTAACAATGGTATGGGTGCTGCTATATGGATTGTGTTATTTATCCTACTTGTAATAATCATTGGTGCATGGGGATTTAACAATCCTATTAATAATTAAGAAAAAAGTTCCTTATAGGAACTTTTTTTATCTTATTGATTAAATTAATAATATTTGGTAGAATATCCCTAGAAAAAAGGGATTAATATGCAAGAATTCAAAAATTTAAAGATTCTCGATGAAAAAAACAAATTGCTTCATACCGTATCCAAGGAAGTTACCTTCCCTTTGAGTGAAAAGGATCGCAATTTGATTTTTGATGCTATTAATTATTTAAAAGCATCACAAGATGAAGAAACTGCCGAAGCATGTCACCTAAGAGCTGGTATGGGACTAGCCTTTATTCAATTAGGTGTTCCCAAAAGAATCTTTGTAATTGCTAATAAAGATGAGGATACAGGTAAGTTTGAAGAACATATTATTATCAATCCTACCATCATAGGTGAAAGCGAAGAACTTATCTATGTTGGCGAGGGTGAAGGCTGTCTATCTGTTAATCGTGAAGTCGTTGGTATTGTCCCAAGATGTGCAAGAGTAACCGTTGCATACGATGATTTAGATGGAAAGCGCCAAACTATCCGAGTGCGTGAAGATATTGCAATTGCCTTTCAACATGAAATTGATCATTTAAACGGTATCTTGTTTACCGATAAAATTGATCCTAAGAATCCATTTAAAAACAAGGATAAAATGCGTGAAATATAAAAAAGATATTCAATTTGAATATCTTTTTTTAACTCATCGTATAGACGACTATACTACCAGAAAGCCTTTTACCATTGACAGTCGATAATGACACCGTATCATTTAGCCAATAACGAACAGTAATCGTATATGTTCCATTTGCAGCGATTGATAAGCCAGTTGAACTCCTAGCTCTTACCATACTACATATTCGATTATCAGATCCTAAATTATAATATGGCGATCCTGCCGTCGGTGAATACCTCTTAGCTAGATTCAACCATAATTGGGACGCTGTAGGCGCAAAACAAGTACTACTATTACCAAGTGTTCCTATATTAGTTTGGGTACCGCCATCCGCGCAGTTTGGTCCTGTATCGGCACAATGAGAATAATTAATATAATTCATACTGATTTGATTACTAGAATTTGGTATAAAAACAATATCAAAATTAGTCGCGGCATTACATTGATTTTTTATACGAAAATACGCTTGACCAAAAGCTTTTCCTGTTATGCCTGCATAAGTAAAACCAGACACACCAACCAAATTTACAGCAGTAGCATTAGATGTTGGGTAAAGATATGCTGGTGAACTACCAGATAATTGTTGGGAGATACTATCATAATAGGAAATACTTAAACAATCAACTGTGACATTGGAAGTTATAAACCAACTATCACCATCTGGCCTCTTGGTATAATAGGCATAAGAAACGGATAATAAACTACAAATAACAAGCATAACAAAAATAACTAATAAAATTATATTACGTGCTTTACTTACTGTTTCATTCATAGTTATCCACCCTATCTTTTTTTATTATATCAAAACCCCTTTTGCAAATCAACTTGTTACTTTTGACAAAAAATGTTGTTTAATAGCACTTGAAGTTCGTCACGATTTATTGGTTTTGATATGTAACCTATAAATCCTTCTTTTAAATATAATTCTTTCATTCCAACCATGGCATTAGCTGTAAGTGCTACCATTGGTGGTATTTTAACTCCTTTTAGTTCATTAATTTTATGAAGTGTTTCAATACCATCCATTCCTGGCATCATGTGATCCAAGAAGATTAAATCGTATCTTTCACCTCTTCGAACTCTTTCCAAACATTCCTCACCTGATGATATGCAAGTGATATGAAATTTATAATCACTTAGAATTCTTTGAGCGACCTTTAAGTTTAATGCATTATCATCAACGATTAAGATATCATATAATGAACCGTCAAAATGAACATTACCTACAGAAGCAGGATTCTTTAAAGTAGTAATAGCAATGTTTTCTTCCACATCATTACAAATATATTGTGGTATTACAACAGTAAATGAAGTACCAACACCATATTTACTTTCAAAATCAATGGTTCCACCAAGTAGCAATACTAATTGTTTAGTAATTACTAACCCTAAACCGGTACCTTCGATAGATTTATAGTTTTCTTGATTATGAATTCTTGAAAACTTAACAAACATCTTATCAAAATCGCTTTCTTTAATACCAATACCGGTATCTGCTACAACAAATTTTAACTTAGCATAGTTACCAACATTTTCTGAGGTTATTGTGAAATCAATATGACCTTTATCGGTATATTTAACTGCATTTGATAAAAGATTCATCAATATTTGATATAGTTTTAAGCTATCACCTATTAAAAACGTTGGGACGTCCTTATCAATATTAACATTAAATTTAATAACATTAGGATCTAGTTTACTAGTAACCATACTTGTAAGTTGCATTACTAATTTCCGAAGTTCGTATTTGCCCTCTTTCTTTTCTTCTTTACCACTTTCAATACGTGATACATCCAAAATATTATTAATAATACTTAATAACGTCGTAGCGGCTTCATAAATACTTTCAACTTCATCTTTTTGCTTTTGACTTAAATCTTCCATCAAAAGACTTTCAGAGAAACCAATAATAGCATTCATCGGGGTTCTAATATCATGACTCATATTAGATAAGAAATCAGTTTTAGCTTTCGAAGCTTCCTCAACTTCTTCTTTATCTTTTTCGAGTTCATTAATAATCTTTAAATCAGGATTTTCCATCATGAAGTAAATAAATAACATGACAAATGCCATAACCGAACTAACAAGTAATACGGATGAATAACGCCATTGAATTACAATGGAAATTAATCCAAACAACAAGAAAACAAAAATTGGTATTCTTTGTTTAAAGTTAATATTATGGGGATTAGATATAGTATAAATAGCTAAAATACCCATATAAATAATACATGATATAAAGGTAAAATGAACGGCTGCCCCACTCTGATAGTAGACATTCATTGTTTTATCAAATAAAAACTCCGTTGGTAAAAAGCCAATAATAATAGCTAATACGATCGAAATGTATAAAGCTATACGAACACGATAATCGACTTTAAACATCTTCCACAAGGAATTATAATTTACTTCTTTATTTAACTTTAAAACATATATCATTAACCATAAACACCAAAAGATGGATGATATCAGATATATTTTGCCAAATATCGTAACTAATATACCATAGTATGGTATATTTAAAGCCATAATGCTAGTAACAATATCCAAGATTAAAACCAATGAAGTAAATAACAACATTGATTGATAAATAACATTTACAAGTGTTTTATTACTAGTACGATACTTCATCCAAGTTACAATAACTAAAAGAAGTAAATATACTAATGAACATAATTGGAAAGATACTGTTTTAAGCATCTAGACCACATTCCTTTCTAAACAAATAGACTGTCTTTTGTTTGTTTAAATATTTCAATAGCTTCTGGCGAATACTTAGTATTCTCTTTAGATAATATTTGATTAATTAAATCATCTTTAGACATTTTATTATTAACAAGTTCAATAGCCATATTGCATAAATAAACATATATTGGAATTTGATTTTCTTTTAAATTCTTAGGGAATCCTTTTCCATCAAATCTCTCATTATGATATAAACATATATTAGTAGCTATTTGACTAAATGAATCCGATTCGGTTTCTAAAATATATTTCAAAATATTAGATCCATTAATGGCATAATTTAATACTACATTCTTTTCTTCTTGAGATATGGTATTTAAATTAGCAATAAACTTTTTAGGTACAAAATCCAATCCTAAATCATAATAATTTGAGGCTTTAAGAACCTTTTGGACATCTAACTTCTTATCACTAACTTCATTATATTTATTTAATAGTTTTTCTAAGAATTTGTTCTTTAAATTATTTTGTTCCTCATAATTACATAAATAACCTTTAACATAACTCTTAATAATTCTCTTTAATTCACGATCTTGAACATGAATAACATCGTTAATAACATTATTCTTAACATACATTCTAGTCATGTTATTAACTCTTTTCTTAATAAGCTCATAATTAAATGGTTTTTCAATCATATCGGCAATATCATATACATAAACTTGTTCTTTAGTTTCTTTAGCATCATCCGCAGATATAATAATTACCGGTATTTTATGAATTATCTTTTTGTCATTTAAATAATCTAATACTCCAAAACCATCCATAACAGGCATCTTAAGATCCAAGAACATACCAACAATATTGATATAATCATCAGCATTTGGATTAACAATGTTCTTTTCAATTATTTCAACGGCTTCTTCCCCATTTTTTGCTTCGATAATATCATAACTATCTTCAAATACCTTCTTAAAGATATTTCTTGTTAAATTATCATCATCAATAATTAATAATGATTCTTTGGTTTTACTAATATTTAATTTTATTTTATTAGAATATTCTTCTTTTGTATAAGGATCATTTTTAATTGCATCATCTAGCAATGTATTGATGTATTTAACGATGTTTTTAACTTCATCATTATCACTATTTAAATCCGCAAGAATATTTTGAATATTAATTATTAATCCTGCATAATCATACGAAGAAGCAACCGTTTTCTTATTGGCGATTTCTTCTTTAGTTCCCTTAATAGATAGGATTAATACCTTACTATTATCATCAACTACCCGAATAAAATCATAATAATTATCATAAGAAAGCATATCAGATAATTTTTGATAACTAATAATTTTTGTTTCATCAGGATTTAAATTATTTAAACTAATTTGCTCATAATAGGATTTTATAAAATCAGGATGAATGACCTTTTTTAAATTATTTAAATAATCTTCAAAACCATAGGATGATACTTCTTTTAAACTGGCATCATAAATACTAACTTTATCAGCATTAATATCTAAAATTACTAATGAATTAAAGCTTTTAAGTATTTCAGCATTTAATAAATTAGTTTCCATTAGTACCTCCCAATTGTTTAAAGAAGGCATCATTAATTAGATAAATTTCATTAGCTTTAGCAAATAAAGCTTGAATATTCGCATTAATATAATTGATATCGTTCTCTTTACCTTTCATTTCGTGATTATAAGATAGTTCATATAAAGATGTAATTCCTAATGTACGGCAATTACTCTTTAAAGCATGAACTAAAATGACATAATTAGGAATATCTCCTTTTTCATAAGTGGTTTTTATTTCATTCATTTGATTAATAAAACCATCCTGAAAATCCTTTAAGATATCCAAATACATGGCCTCATCGCCAAGATAAGAAAGTCCTTGATCAATATCATATCCTTTTGCTCTTAAATAATCTAAAGTACCTGTCATTTGGTCACATCCTCTACTATATAACATTTTAGCACAAAAAAAGACTATTTTAAATAGTCTTTTTTAATTAATTTAATTAATCACCAATTAGAGCAAATGTTAAACTAGCACTGAAGTTCTTTTGACCATTAATAATTTGGTTATGAGCAAAATTGATGAATGTTACAACTGGTTTATATGCATGATTAGTAGTTCCATTATTAACACTGGCTTTAGCATTAATTTCAACATCATCAAGTAATTTAACTGTTGAACCACTTTGAACTGTTGTAATATCTTTAGCAGCGACTAAACTATAACAAGTACCCTCTTCCCAAATATTAGGTAACCAAGTGCCGTTGCCACTTTCACAAGATGATTTTGTAGTTGCTAGGGTATTAATTTCTCTTCGATCACTTACACATACACCTACTGATTTACAATTGTTTTCTTCATCGTAATCTGCAGTATCGCGGTATAAGTCAATTACAAGTTCTGCAATTTCTTCTGGTGCCCACATATATGAATTTCTACTTAAGCAACCTAATTGATTAGTATAAGAATTACCTATTACTTCTGTAAGAGAATTAACAGAACCGTTATAACATGAATAGTCAGTTCCATTTGTTGTAGCCCAAGTATTAACACCTGTACAAGCTTCTTTTTCAGTTATAGCAGCAATAGTAGAGTTAGCACCTTGTGGTGTGTTATAACATTTTCCAGAAGTATATTCGAAGTTATTTTGAACTACATCTAGTTTTACTTCATAATGTTTTGTTACACCAGTAGTAGCAGTATTAGTTGTTTGAAATAAAATAGTAGCTGTTGAATCCTTACTTAAATTTTGATTTTCAGGACCAAAGTTATTTTCATTAGCCGTTAAACTTAAATCAGCACCCGGAGTAATTAATAACAAATCACTTCCTGCATTAGTCGTAGCGTTAATGTTTGCACTCTTGCTACCTTCAATGTTACTTGCTAAGTATGCGAATGTTGCTCCTATCAATACAATTACCATGGTAACAATAGCGATTACAGTAAGCAAAACAACGTTTCCACGATTATCGCGGTAATTCTCTTCTTTCATAAATATATTCTCCTTTATTCTACATAATCATTATAGTTTATTTTAAATATTTAGTCAATTACTATCATGTAAACTTTACTTTGTGATATACTTATAGTGATGAGTAAAGAATATATAAGAGTTGATAATCGTTATATACTTATTGAAAGAGCTGATTGGTTTTGGCCTAGATTCAAAGGATTAATGGGTAAAACCAATATTAATTATGGAATGATTTTTCCTAAATGTAATAGTATTCACACCTTTTTTATGAAAGAAAAAATTGATATTGTTGCCATTAATCATCAAGGTGAAATCATTATGATTGCTCGTAATTTAGATAAGAATAAAATTCTTAAAATTAATAATCGCAAAAAAAACACTAGCATCGTTGAACTACCAAATAATGCTAGTGTTGGTTTAAAAATTGGTCAAAGATTAATTCTTGAACGTAAATAGATAGTCGTTAATAGAAACATCATCACCAGGTTTAGCACCAAGTCTTTCAAGTTCATCATCAACGCCCATCTTTTTAAGCTTACGGGCAAATCGTAATACGCCCTCTTCTTCTTCGAATTTTGTCTTTTTAAACATCTTTTCGATTTCTGATCCTGATATAACCCATACATCACCATCTTTGGTAATCGTGTATGGTTTTTCTTTTTGGAATTTAATATAAACAGTATCCTCAATTTCATCATCAGAATATGCTGGTTCATCTTCAATTGATTTTAAGGTATTATTAATACTTTCCATTAATTGATCAATACCTTCAGATGTATATGAACTAATAGCATAAACATCTATCTTCGGATATTTCTTTTTAAATTTATTTAAATTATCTAAAGCGCCTTCAATATCCATTTTACTTGCCACAACAATTTCTTTTTTTAATCCCAATTTTTTAGAATACTTTTCTAATTCATTTCTAATAACTTGATAATCCTCGATAGGATCTCTACCATCAGAGGCTGACATATCAATCATATGTAATATTATCTTACAGCGATATGCATGCTTTAAGAATTTATCCCCTAGTCCAACACCTTCGGATGCTCCTTCGATTAAGCCAGGTAAATCAGCAAGGACAAACGAATCGTGATTCTTAAGTTTAACAACCCCTAAATTAGGTGATAAAGTCGTAAAATGATAACTGGCTATTTTAGGTTTTGCACTACTAACTACTGATAAGAGTGTTGATTTACCAACGGATGGAAAACCAACAATACCAACGTCAGCAAGAACCTTAAGTTCACATCTTAAATATCTAATTTCCCCTTCTTCACCTTTTTCCGAAAACTTCGGTGCCGGATTATCATGAGTAGCAAAAGCTTTATTACCTTTACCTCCACGACCACCATGAGCAACAATTACTTCATCATCTTCATTAACAATATCTTTAATAACTAAATTAGTATCATCATCATAAATGGTTGTTCCCATTGGTACTTTCAAAATAATATCTTCACTATTTTTACCATATTGGTTAGATCCTTTACCATTTTCTCCTTTATAACCCTTTACTATCTTGTTATATCTTAAATCAATTAAGGTTTTTAGTGATTTATCAGCCTTAATAATAATATTACTACCTCTTCCGCCATTTCCACCATCAGGTCCCCCCATTGGTACAAATTTTTCACGACGAAAGGAGGTGCATCCCATACCACCATTACCAGCTATTACTTTAATTTTTACTTCATCGACGAACATAATCATCACCCCAAATCTATATTTATTGTACCATATATATCAAAAAAAATAATGCTTTAAAAGCATTACTTTTCGTATACAGATACTTTTTTCTTATCTCTGCCAAGTCTTTCGTATTTAACTACGCCAGAAATCTTAGCAAATAAAGTATGATCTTTACCCATTCCAACATTAGTTCCTGGATAAATCTTCGTTCCTCTTTGACGGTAAATAATACTACCAGCATTACATGTTTCACCATCAGCTAATTTAGCACCAAGTCTACGACCTGCAGAATCACGATTGTTTTTTGTTGAACCTTGCGCTTTAACGTGGGCAAAACGTTGAATATTTAATTTAAAAAACATATTAATTCTCCTTTACACTTATATTTTGTGGATAATCATTTTCTAAATCTTTTAATAAATTCATCATATTGTTAATTAACTTACTCGTTACTTCATCACTTTCAAGGTAAGTAATAACCATTATGTCATTATCAATTAATTCAATTGTATTATCCTTTAGACATTTAATCGCGTTTAGTGTTGTATAAACAATACTTGATACGCTTGCACAAACAATGTCTTTTCCGAAGTCATCATGATTAGCATGACCACTTATTAAAATTTTATTATTTTCTTTATTAACCTTAATCATTTATTAACCATTAATCTTTTTAATTTCTACTAAAGTGTATGGTTGTCTATGGCCTTGAGTCTTACGGAATTTTTTCTTACTTCTAAAATGGAATACTCTAATCTTCTTAGCTCTACCATTTTTTATAACTTCAGCTTCAACTGAAGCACCCTTAACTATTGGGGTTCCTGCTTTGCCATCAACAAATAATACTTCATCAAATACAACTTTTTGACCAGCTTCAGCGTCTAACTTTTCAATATAAACGCGGTCTTTTTCTTGTACTAAGTATTGTTTGCCACCAGTTTTAAATATAGCTTTCATTTCTTTATCCTCCTTATACATAAGTCACACCTTTAAGGTAGCCAATATTTTGACGTTTATCACCTTTTTAGAGTGGATGAAATGACTTAAAACGATTTAATTCTATCAAAATATATAAGTATTGTCAAACAATTATTGCCTTATTTTCCATTAATTGTTGGAATTTTGTGCACGATTAATATCATTAGCAATTGCCACCATGACTGATAAAACAATTTTTAATTTACTATCATCATTAATTTCTATCGTATATTTATCGCCGATGGAAATAAATTTTCGAGATATCGTGCCAATTTCTTGATGATTTTCATCAAACAAACTAAAGTTTAAACCAATAAAATTTCCTTCGACAGTATAACCATTACTTAGTTCATAATCATTTTTAAATAATTTAAACTTTTTTTGGATTGTCAGAACTAGTTCATCATCGATATAAACATTATAATGTGGCATAAAATGAAGTATTTCTTGTTCAATATAAGAAATTTTATTACCAAACATATCGGTGATTGTCGTTTTATCCCCAATTGAAATAAATTGACTAGATACTTCATAAACATCAGCATCAAATTCGTCTTTAATATAGAATTTTCGATGTAAAGATAATAGTTTTTCATTAACATATAACTTCATAATAATCACCTATGACTATTGTATCATGAATCATTTTAATAAATAACCATCATCAGTTAATTTATTAAATGATGCTTGATCATAAATACAAGCGGCCATTAACATATGACAATAATAATTAAAATCATTATAATATGGATTATTTCCATTTAAATTTAAACAACTAGCTGTAGATTCAACATTGTTATATAATCGATACTCTATTTTAGTCGTATTACAATCATAATAATATTCCTCGTTTAATATAACAGAGGATGCATAAGCATTATTGGTGTCCCAATAATAACGGAATTGATAACCTCCTGTATCAGGCTGGACTTGACCATTAACAACATTCACTTGAGCAAATGTTGTGATAAAGGCATTATTATCAAAATCAAAAATAGTTGTACGGGTTGATACATATTGTTGTTCATCATTATCAATATCAACATTTTGTTCTAAATAACATTCATTCCTATCACATGTATAACCATATCCTTCTAAATGATTTTTAATCTTTTGACTAACACATCCATTACATACTAATAATATAGCAAGAACAACTAATCCTTTTTTTAAATTCATAAAACACCTATTCTTATTAATTATAACAAAATAGATTTTAAATAATCATATTCATCAACCATTTTACTATTAATATTGTAAAAGTATTTAACATCTTTCTGATAATTTTTAATGCTTTGATTTATATTTTTTATTTTGCCAAATTTCAAATGATATAATCTTCTTTCTAAAATAAATTTATGAAATAAGATATCTTTATTCTTATATATATCAATTGTTTTTTGTATAAATAAACCAATAATAACGTAACAATCAATTAAATTGTTTTTATTATAAATAATAAAAACAATGATCATGACAAAAGACACTATAGTATAAATGTTTAATGCTCTATAAAATGAAAAGAATTTATTAAGCAGTTCAAAGATTATTTTAGAGCCATCTAAAGGTATAATGGGTATTAGATTAAACAATAATATTTTATAATTTAAATCAAGAAAAAAAGAATTATTAATAAGACGAAAATAACCCATAAAATATATAATTGATTGAACGATAATTCCCCCACTTGCAAGTAATAAATCATGATAAATACTATCATTTAAATGTTTATCTATTTTAGTAATACCACCAAAGGGATATATTTCAACTTTATCTACCTTATAATTAAATAAAAAGCACACTAATAAATGCCCTATTTCATGTAAAATAACAATGATTAATACATAAACCGTTTTCTTAATAAAGCCACATAACAACGCCATTAAAATGACTAATAAAGTAAGATCTTTAAAATGAATTTTATTAAATATGTAGGTAATCATCAATCTTAACTATTTTTCCATCCTTTACAACTTTAAGATATAAATTATCAGTTTCCCCAATAATAGTATTTTTATTAATATAATCATAAATAGTTACATTAACATCGTCTAAATTACCATACCAAATATCATAACCATCACTACCTTGAATAATAACGGTATTATTATAATCATCTTTCTGGCCAACATAAACTACAATACCAGAAGTAAAAGTTTCAATCAAAGAATCACTCACTTGATAACGATAACCATCTTGATACTTCGTTTTATTTGTATATTTTAAATTGTTCATCACCGGTATTGTTTCATTATTATTCTTTAAAGAATTATATAAACTATTAAAGGAAGCAAAATTAAAATTATCTCCAAAAACATGTTTTTTAAATAAAGCTAAGTTATTATTATCAGTCTTAACATAAATTAAACTTAATAATAACAAGGTTATTGATAATAATAACTTTGTAAATATTCTACTAATATTAATCTTTTTATCTTTATGTATGTAATCATTTAATAGTTTATTATCCATTTCTATCACCTTTAAATTATATGATAATTGTCAATCCTTTAGAAGTTTAATGTCATAATGAAAAATATTTGTTATAATTATACTAGGTGATACTATGAAAAAGGAAATATTTAGGGAGTATGACATAAGGGGCATTTATCCTGAAGAGATAAATGAACAAGATTATGAAACAATTGGTAAAGCATTTGCATCTTACATAAATGATAAAAGAGTTATTATTGGTCATGATAATCGTTTATCATCCGTAAGTTTATCCGAAAGTCTTGTTAAAGGTTTAACTTCTTGTGGAGCGCATGTTATTGATATTGGCCTTTGTACTACGCCAATGTACTATGCTATTAAGAAAAGACTTGGTTATCACAATGGTATAATGATAACTGCTTCCCATAACCCCAAAGAATATAATGGTATCAAGCTCTCATTTAGTATAATTGGTAATGCCTTTGGTAAAACGATTGAACAATTTAGAGATTTTGTTTTTGAAAATAGATTTAATTATCTTCCTGGTTCTTATGAACAATATACTGATGTTGAGGACTATTATCTAAGTTTATTTACTAATGGTATTAACCTTGGTGATAAACAAATGAAAGTTGCCTTCGATCCTGGAAATGGAACATCAGGAATTATCTTAAGAAAGATATTAGATCAATTTAATATAACCTATACAATCTTAAATGAAGAAAGTAATGGTGAATTTCCTAACCACCATCCCGATCCTGCTGTACCAGCAAATATGGAAGAATTAGGTAAATTTGTTAAAAAGAATAATTATGATTTAGGTATTGGTATTGATGGCGATGGCGATCGCTGTGGTTTTGTAGATAATGAGGGTGAATTCTTACCTATTGATAAAGTGATGATATTTATGTATCGTTTCTTATATCCTAATTTAAGAAAAAAGAAAGCTGTTATGGATGTTAAATGTTCAAAAGCGGTAATTGATGAATGCAATAAATTAGAATTACCTATTGAGGTATGTCGGACTGGTGCTTCCATTGCAAATTATAAAATTAATAAAGACGGTTTGGACTATGGTGCTGAGTTCTCAGGCCATATGTGGTTTGCCGATCGATTTCCATGCTTTGATGATGGTATTTATGCCGGACTGAGAGTTGTAGAAATGCTTTCTAAATTACATCGACCTTTGACCGAAATGTGTAATTCAATACCAGTATATTATTCTACTGAAGAAATCAAATATCCGATTGATGATACATTAAAAACTAAGTTAGTAAATATTATTAAAGAATACTTAAATAATGAAGGTATTAAATATAATGATGTTGATGGTATTCGCATAGATTACGATGATGGTTTTGCTCTTATTAGACAAAGTAATACAACACCAAATCTAACCTTACGTTTTGAAAAGAAAACACAAGCAGACTTAGAAAAGCTACAAAAAGAATATTTAGATTTAATTGATAAATTAAAAAAAGAATTATAAAAAAAACTGTTACATTAATCTGTAACAGTTTTTACTTGCCATTCAACATCAATTGTAGTATCTTCATCGATTGGTTTAGTAAAATCAAATTCCTTTTTTGTTTTACTATCTACCCATTTAACAAATGTATAACCATCTAAAACGGGATCTTTAGGTTTTTTTACTGGATTACCGCACTTAACTTGTTCAGTTGGATAAATAGTTCCTCCACCAGTATTAAAAATAACCATACATGTTTTATTAAGGGTTAAAACCACAAAGATTATTAAGGCTACAATTACTATGCCAACAACATAAATTATTTTACTTTTCATTTTCTACCTCTTTCTATTTCATATTATCATATTTTGTAAATGATTCACTTAAATAGTATGGATTACGATACATCTTAATCATTTCAAAATATCTTTCATGGGTACGCCAACCAGAGTTTGTGGAACCAGCACCCGTATTAACTATTTGAGCATTTGGATGGGCTGTTTGTAAAGCCTCTAAATCACTTTTGCTAATACTAGTACCTACTAACCAAATTCTCTCTAAAAGTGGTAATTCGGTTAAAACTGAATAATCTTTTATGCGACGATCATAACAGAAGTTAAGATCAACTAGTTCTTTTAAATCGGCCAGTGGTGTAATATCACTTATGGGATTAATAAATAATTCTAAATAATGTAAATGTTTTAAATTCTTTAAAGGTGTAATATCGGACACCTTGTTATCAGCAAGAATTAAGATTCTTAAATCCGGAAGATATTCGCCAATAACACTAATATCTGTTATAGCTTGATGACCAATATCTAATGCTCTTAGTTTTCTACAATACTTTAATACTTCAATATCCTTGGAAGTCATTCTTTGATAATCATATTGATATATTAGTACTGAGAATGATGTAGCATCTGTTTTAACACTCCATCTTCCCAAACGAACAATCCAATCGATTTCAACTTCAGGGAATAATTCGCGCAAATGGCCCAACTGTTCATTAGATAAGTTAGAATTAGAAAAATCAGCACTTTTTAAGTTAGGTAACAATTCCATCCTAGCTATTAAATCATCATAGTTTTTGATTTTAACTTTAGTCATATCTAGATGACTAGTAAGCGATGAGACATTCTTGTTTTCAATTTTTACACGATAAGAAAACTCTATATTCGGATTTTCAGTGATTAGTTTTTTGAGTACACTTATATCAATATCTTGATCCCCAAAATCAACCCTAGTAAGATATTCAAACAATTTTACATAAATAGTAATATTTTCATCGACTTTAGTGTTTGATAAATCCCATTCTTTAATGGTTTCTGGAATCTTTTCTCCATAAACTTCATGCAAAAAGAAAACATCATCGGGACCATTAATTTCTAATTTATTTTCCTCCAACGGATTTCCAGCTTGGTATAGAGTATAAGAAATAGACAACATGGCACAAAAATAAATCATCAAACTGATGATTATTAAAATAAGCCTGCGAACATTGACACTAATCTCCATAACTTACTTCCCTACTATAAGCATTATAACACAAAAAAAGTAAAATAAATGCTATTTTACTTTAATTTGGCATATTTTTATTTATTATTGCTATTATTGGCCGTTTTTGTTTTTTTCTTATTGCTTTGTCCTAATAAATAACCACCATACATTGATGCCCCAGCAATAACTCCATATGCCATCATATTAACGATTGTTTTCATAAACACCTCTATTGATAGCATAACCAATAAAAAAGATTTCATACCTATATCTGAAATCTTTCTTTTAAAAATCCTACTAAAGAAGTAATTCTTTCGGATGCATAATTATTACCAATAGCATAAGTAAAACTTCTTGGATCTCCAATAATGGTGAGGCTTTTTTTAGCTCTAGAAACCCCGGTATATAATAATTTATTATAAAGCATTATATAGTAATGCTTAGACATTGGCATAATGACATGTTCAAATTCACTGCCTTGAGACTTATGAACAGATATTGCATAAGCTAAAGTTATATTCTTTAAATCCTTCTTTTCAATTGTAATAATGTTACCGTCAAAATCAATTCTAACAATTAATTTATGGTGATCATCCCCGATATATATAATCTTACCTATATCACCATTAAAAACTTGATTATCGGAATCATTAATTAGTTGCAAAACTTTATCACCTTCGCGATAAATCTTTTCACCATATTTAATTTCACTTTTTCGGTCACTTTCTGGATTATAGATTTTTTGTAACGTATTATTTAAATTGTCAATGCCGTTTATTCCTTTATACATTGGTGCTAATACTTGTAAATTATCCTCATTAATTCCTTTTGATAAAGCATATTTGCATGATGACGCTACTTTACCAAGTATTTCTTCATCTTCACAAACTATGAAATTATAATCATCCCTTTTATACATGAAATCATCATCAATATTCTGCATCTTAATATCTTTGGCCAAAAAAGGAATATATGAATTATCACTTTGTCGATAAATAATGGTTAACGGATTATAAGAAAATAAATCTGAAGTAATTAAGTCTGATAATACTAACCCTGGTCCTACTGATGGAAGCTGATAAATATCCCCTACTAATACTAATCTAACGTTATAGTTAATCGCACATAATAGGTTATACATTAAAGAAATATCAATCATTGATGTTTCATCTACGATAATTAATTTATGCGGAATTTTATTATCTTCATTATATTCAAATGTATCGGTTTCTTTATGCCATTTTAAGAAACGATGGATAGTATAAGCTGGTAATCCTGTTGCCATGCTCATCTTCTTACTTGCCCTTCCCGTTGGTGCCAAAAGCGCAATATTACTCATAATATTCGTAGCATCTAATCCCATTTCCTCAATATAGATTTGAGTAATAGCTTTAATAATTGTTGTTTTACCAGTACCTGGTCCTCCAGAGATAATAGAGATACTATTATTTAAAGCATTTTCAATAGCTCTTTGCTGTTCTTCATTATAAGTAATACCATTTTTCTTTTCTAAAGCGGATATGCTTTCTTTAACTTTAGTAATCGGTTTCAAATGACAACTACTTAATAGATAAAGCATATTAGCAACATTTTTCTCTTCGTTATAATACTTAGTTAAATAATATTGTTCATTAATTTGTACAACTAAATCTTCTTTTTTTAAGATATCTAAATAATCAATGAAAGATTCATAACCAATATTTAAATTATATAACACTGATAATGCTTGATATATTTTCTCTTTATTATAATATGTACTTCCTTCATTGAAACTAATTGTTTCCATGCTATTAATAAGACATTCTTTAATTCTAAGTTCACTTTCACTATCAAAATTAGCAACATATAAATCATCAATTTTTTTAAACTCAAAAAGATCTTTTAATAGATAAAGGTTACCATTTACAACTTCATCAACATCAGTATGATGTTTATTTAATATTTTGGAAGCATCATCTAAAGAAAAACCAAAAGATTGTAATTTTTCAATAATAATATCATTTTGTTCATAATTCATTATTGATTTATATATTTTAGCAGCTTTAACAGGGGTCATCCCCTTAATAACCATGAGATTGTTAATATCCTCTTTTATTTTTTCAATTGCTTTTACACCATAAGCATCAACTATTTTTTTTGCTGTTGCATCTCCACAACCTTCTACAAAAGGACTTGCTAAAAAATCCGTTATTGTTGATAACGTTGTTGGTTTTTCTAGTTCAAATGCAGTTATACTATATTGCCATGAATATTTGGGATGTAAGACATATTTACCATTTAAAATATAATTAGCATCAATCTTTAAATTGGGAATATTACCCGAAGCAGTTATCGTCTTGTTAAGATATAACTTCATATCGGGATCATTAGTTTCTTTCACTCTAAACAAAGAAACTACGTAACTACCTTCATTTGCTTGATACAATATTTTTTTAAATTTACCTTTGATGTATAAATTTTCCATTATAATATTTCCTTTTCATAAATTTTATTTACTTCAAGTACTTCTGGGATTTTAATATATAAATAATTACTTGTGTGTCCGTAAGAATAATTATCTTTAACCTCTTCGACTAAAACATCCATTTTTTGATGTAAGAATTGGTTATAATAATCCTTTTCTAATTTTTCTGATAAAGCAATTAATTTAGCAGCTCTTTGTCTTTTTTCGTGTTCATCAATATGATTGTCCATAAAACTAGCTGCGGTACCTTTACGATCGCTGTATGGAAAAACATGAATTTTGGCAAAATTAATTTTCTTACAAAATTCACATGTTTTATTAAATAAATCTTCGGTTTCACCAGGAAAACCGACTATAACATCGGTAGTAATAGCAATGTTTGGTCGTATCTTACGAATTGTATTAATCTTATTCTCAAAATATTTCAAGTCATACTTACGATGCATTGCTTTTAAGATTTCATCACTTCCGGCTTGAAGTGGAATATGTAAATGATCACATAAAACACGATTGTTTTTTAAAAGGTTTAGAAACTTTTCATTCAATTCGGTTATTTCGACGGAAGATAGTCTAATTCTTTTAATACCATCGATTTTAGAAATCATTTCTATAACATCAGATAAATCTTTACCATTATCATTATAGGATCCTGTATGTATACCTGTTAAAACAATCTCTTTAAAACCTTTCGAAGCTAAAATATTAACTTCTTTTTTGATAATATCAAAGTTTTTACTACGAATATCTCCTCTTACAAAAGGAATTATACAGTAGGAACAAAAATTATTACAACCATCTTGAATCTTAATATAACTTCTAACTTGTTTAAAGTCAGTTATAAGCATATCCTCGAATGGTATTTTTCTTTCATTACTTACATAACAATAATTTTTGTGATTTGCTAAATAATCTTTAATTATTTTTACTATTTGGGACTTTCCTTGATTACCAAGTAATATATCAATATCCATATTTTGATACTTTTCCGGATTATTTTGAACAGAGCATCCACAGACAATTAAAATAGCCTGGGGATTTTCCCTTTTTAAACGTCTAATTAATTTTAAACTTTTTTTATCCGAAGTATCTGTAACAGTACAAGTATTAACAATAATAATATCACTTAGTTTATAATCATCACAAAAAAGAAAACCATTATTGACTAATGATTCATTCATGTAATTTGATTCATAAGTATTAACTTTACAGCCTAGTGTAATAATATTAAATTTCATAAATCCCCCATGTTTTTATTAATTTAAACTTCGCTGTAATTCCTTCAATGCTTTTAAGAAGGCCTCCTCTTTTTCTAAAGATAACAAATGAATTGTTTCTTTAATGCCTTCATCTTTAACCGGAGTTGTCAAATGATCTAAATCCACTTTTTTAACAATTACATCATCTTTTTTCTCTTCATTCAGATAATTTAATTGATATTCCCCAGTATTAGATATTAATTCATCATAACTAATGATAGCTTTTTCTTCTTGTTCTTTTTCATATGATGTAAATTCAACGGGTTTTACCGGTGCACTTTCAATTTTACTAGCTATTGCTTTAAGATTATCTGGATCATCCAATATATCCTCAGTTTCTACTACTTTACCGTTAATACGAATAAAATATATTAAACAAACAATTAATATTATTAAAAATACTATGGTAAAGAAAAAGACATAATCAATAAATGAAATGCTTTTTAAAAAATTACCAATGTCTTTAATCATAATAAACCACCACATTAATATTGTACCACAAGATATTACCCCTATTTTATCTTAAATGACTAGTTTACTATCAGTCTGTAAATATATACGGTTCTTTTACAGTTCCTTTGCCACTTGCTGATGTTGATTCAAACGTTGTAATAACCGGTCTAATGCTTCTTAGACTCGTTCCGGCTGTTTTATAAGTAATCTTACCATTAGATCCTAATACATAAGGATAGTAAACATTATTAGTTAATGTTGCTCCCGTTAATAAGAATGAATCAGTATTAACTCTACTACTATACAAGAAGAATTTACCATTGGTTTCATTTAAAGTAGCCCCCGCCAAAATAACATCATCAACGGTTAATAAACCAACTTTACTTTGAACTTTACTTCCTAAACAAACCAATGATGGAATATTATCAGTATTAATTCTTGTATACGAATTTAAAACATTGTTAGTATCTTTTTCATATTCATTACAATAACGATATGTGGAAATATGCGTCATACCATTAGGTATATTATCTTGTGCCCAGGTATTTAAATATTCTTCAAGTGCTGAATTATCAAATTCATATTCTCCAGCTTTCTCATAATATTTCTTTAAAGTATTTGTTCCTTGATCTAGAACCATTGATACTGTTCCATCACCGTTTATTCGCAATATTCTAAAATATAAATCATCAATTAATACATAATTGTTATCAACAGCCCCTCTAAAATAATAAGCGGTTCCATGATCATCAGTTGTTTTAATTAAGCCTTCATTTTCTTGTGCGGCCTCTTTTCCAGGAATTGTTAACGGTTCGCTCTTAACGTTGTTATCTTTAAGAATAACTTGCGCAAAAGAAGTGCTCTCTAAAGTAACTGTATCAACATTTACAGATAATGAGAAACTCTCGCTTTGATTGCTCTTTAAATGAATAACATAATTATCTTCGGCCTTTGGTTCAATCAAAATATAATTAGAAATGATTTCGTCATTGACTGGAAGTTCTGTTTCACTTCCTTGAACCCCATTTTTAGTTATTGTATATGTTACATCGTTAACACTTTTAACCTTTGTAAAACCGATATAATAATACTCTTCCTTATCTGAATTGTTAATAATGGAGATATGAATATTCTTTTCATTTTTAACGTAAAAATTAACTCCATCTTTATAATTAATTGATAAATTATCTACAATTTTTATTTCTGGTTCACCATTTAAATAACGTGTATAAACAGTATAAAAAAAGCCTACGACAAGAGTCCCTGCTAAAAGTAATATGATTAAGAATAGTAATGTTTTAAATCTTGCGCGCATAATCAAGCCTTCCCTGTATTAATTATATAATAAAACTATCTTAGTTAAAAGAGAAATCACAAATTGTTTTGGTTATCTTTGCCTGCTTCTTTATTATCCTCCTACAATTAATAAAAAAGATGCTTATTAAAGCATCTTTTAATTTATTTTTCCTCTTTGGTTTCTTCTTTTTTCTTTGGTTTTGGTAAAGCTTCTTTTCTAGATAAGTTTAATCTTCCTTTATTATCATAACCAAGTGATTTAACCATAATTTCATCACCAACATTAAACATATCAGATGGTTTTTCAACTCTTTCCCAAGCAAGTTGTGATACATGAACTAATCCTTCACAACCAGGCCATAATTCTACGAAGCAGCCAAAGTCTTCTACTTTAACTACCTTAGCATTATAAACCTTTCCATCTTCAACTTCTTTAGTGATGTTTTCAATCATTTCGCGTGTTTTAGCAATAACATCTTTATTCATATGATAGATAATTACTCTTCCATCATCATCAATATCTACTTTAACAGCATCTTTATCATTTACGGATTCAACATTTGATGATTCAAGAATAATCTTTGTAATCATTTCGCCACCCTTACCGATTACATCTTTAATCTTGTCAGGGTTAATTTTAAAGATTTCAACCTTTGGTGCATATTCAGATAATTCTTTTCTTGGTCCTTCAATAGCGCCAGCCATAACATCAAGAATCTTCATACGTGCTTTTTTAGCTTCTGCTAAAGCTTCTTTTAGGATTGCTTTAGTAACACCTTTAATCTTAATATCCATTTGAAGAGCAGTAATACCTTCACGAGTACCAGCTACTTTAAAGTCCATATCTCCCATGTGATCTTCTAGACCTTGAATATCCGTTAAAATAGTATATTTTTTACCATTTGAGATAAGACCCATTGCAATACCAGCAACTGGAGCTTTAATTGGAACACCGGCAGCCATTAATGATAAACAACCAGAACAAATTGTAGCTTGAGATGATGAACCATTTGATTCCAATACTTCAGATACTACACGTACTGTATAAGGGAATTCATCTTCAGATGGCATAACTTGCAACAATGCTCTTTCGCCTAAAGCACCATGACCAATTTCTCTTCTTCCAGGAGTACCATATCTTCCTATTTCACCTACAGAGAATGCAGGGAAATTATAATGAAGCATGAATCTCTTAGTATCTTCAATTCCAAGACCATCTAAAATTTGGTGATCAGATAGAGGTCCTAATGTTGTAGTAGCAAGAACTTGTGTTTCACCTCTTGAGAATAGTCCTGAACCATGAGTTCTTGGAAGTAAATCAACACCAGCATATAAAGGTCTAATTTCATCCATCTTTCTTCCATCTGGACGAATATGTTTTTCAATAATAAGACGTCTTACTTCGTTTCCTTCGATTAAGTTAACAACTTTTTCAACATCACGCATCTTCTTATCATAGTCTTCACATTCGGCGTATTTTTCAGCAAAATACTCTTTTGTTTTAGCTTTGACATCATCAATTGCAGCATACTTTTCAAGTTTTTCTTTAATTTGAATTGCTTTAAGCATATCATCAGTTGCATAATCTCTAACTTCTTTTTCAACGTCCGCATCAATAGTCGCAGGCTCTAATTCAACCTTTTCTTTACCAATTTCATCAATTATTTCTTGTTGAAATTCACAAAGCTTTTGAATGTTCTCATGTCCAAACATTAACGCTTCTAACATTTCTTTTTCGTCAAGCTCTTTAGAACCAGCTTCAACCATACAAATGGCATCTTTAGTACCAGCCACTGTTAAAGCAAGGCGACTATTTTCTGCTTGTTCAACAGTTGGATTAATAATGAATTTTCCTTTTTCATCCATTCCAACCATAACACCTGCTACCGGGCCATCAAATGGAATATCAGAAATTCCTAAACATAATGATGTACCAAATAAAGCAGCCATCTCCGGTGAATTATCTTGATCTACTGATAATACAGTATTAACGACTTGAATTTCATTACGTAAATTCTCATCAAACATAGGTCTAATAGGTCTATCTATTAAACGCGCTGCCAACGTAGCAGCATCTGTTGGTCTTCCTTCTCTTTTAACAAAGCCACCAGGAATTTTACCAACGGAATATAACTTTTCTTGATATAGTACTTGAAGTGGGAAAAAGTCTTGAGATACTGGGGTTTTACCCATAACACAAACAGATAAAACAACTGTATCACCATAACGAACTAATACACTACCATTAGTTTGTTTAGCGAGTTCACCAGTTTCAACTACTAAATCTCTTCCTAAAAAGTCATATTTAAATACTTTTTTCATTTTTACTACTTCCTTTCTCTTCCACTTTTAAATAAAAAAAGACACTAAAAATTTATAGTGCCTTATTTTCTTAAATTTAATTTTTTAATTACTTCACGATAACTCTTAATATCGTTCTTCTTTAAATACTCAAGTAATTTCTTTCTTTTACCAACTTTAATATAAAGTCCTCTTTTAGAATGAAAATCATGAATATGTGTTTTTAAATGTTCAGTTAAAGTATTAATTTCGTTTGTTAAAATAGCAATTTGTACTTCAGCAGAACCAACGTCTTTTTCATTCTTTGCAAAAGATTTAATTAACTTAGATTTTTCATCTTTTGTTAAAGCCATTTTTTCCTCCTTATATAATCGGTTAAAACTGGGTAAGAAATCGGAAAACTTTTCAAACCAAGTCAAAACTTCTAGTTAATTATATTACAAAGGTCTTTTTATTGTCAATCATTTCTTAACATAAAAAAACTAGATTTTACAACCTAGTTTTTAATCTAAAACTTAATAAAATATTCTTTTTCTTTTAAGAAGTAATACTACTCCTAAAACTGAAAGTAAGATAACACCACCAAAGACCGGAATTAAGGCTCCCGTTTTAGGGTTTCGTGTAATCTCTACTCCAGTTTTTTCTAATTCAGCGATGGTTACTTTGCCTTTAGTTAAAGCATCTTTTAAAACAAAAGATTCACCATTTGAGAAAACCACTTTATATCCAGCTTTGCATGAATTAGCTACAAAGTAATCATAATTCTTATCTGAATATATTTTTACGGTTTCTTGTGTACAAGTTCCATTATCGGAACTCTTATCTAATGTCCATGTTAAACTTGCCGGCGGTGTTGGGTCATTTGTTTCAGTATAATTTTGTAAACCATGTGCTAAATCTAGTTTTAATGATTTATAATATTGTGAATTAATTCTAATTGAATTACCTGCAACAGTGTATAAATATGTGAAATCTTCGGCAGTATACTCCACTCCATCATTAGCTACAGTTAAAACAGGATGTTCAGAAATATATTCAATTAATTTGTCTTCATTATAGTTATATACTTGAGCAAAAGCCTTAATGGTAGCTCCATTAAATACGCTATTCATAAAAGCATCTTTATCTTCTTCACTATCAGTAGTAAATGTTACAATGCCGTTTGCATAACTAACGGTATATGTATACGTATAATCTCCTTCTTTGTATACAGCAGTTAAAGAAGAGTCAGTTGAAGTTATTGTTGAATTAAACGATTTAACGCTACTATCATTTTTAAAATGGTCAACAAAAGCATTCCATTTAACATCTGTGGTGTTATATCCGGACCAATCAATATCTGTAACTAAATATGTATATCTTCCCTGAACGACAGCTACATCAGATAAATCACGATACTTATTATCAAGATTTTGATATGTTGTATAAACAAAGTAATAAGCACCATCTACAACACTAAATGAACCAATATCAGCTCTTTCTCTTTCGTTTGAGGTAAATGTTGATCCGGGATTATTCTTAGCATAAGTCAATAATTGGTCATAAGCTCCTGCTTCATTTTTAGAAAGTTTTCTTAATAATTCATTATCTGTAATTCTTCCTATTTTATTAATTATAATATGCGATCCAGTACTTCCATAATGTGGGAATCTTGGAATCGTACTAATACCACGGTATTCTTCGTCGGTAAATAGTGCAACATCATAATTAGTACCGGCAGCAAATAATCCAGGTCTTTCCATAGTAATTGGTTGTTTAGTAATTTCACAATAAGTTCCACCATTTTCTCTATCGTAATACTCCTTAATGACATATGCTTTATCATATCCATTTAACATAAACCAATCATAATCTAAAGAAACACTACCTGTCGAAGATGTAACATAATGAAAACGATCGATTCCTTCACCATAATTATCGATATCACAACCATAATTATTCTGGTCAATATTTATTTCACCAGAATCTTGAAACCAAATATAATAATCGGCATTTTGATCAGTAATTCCTGTTAACTGAACATTTAAATCGGCTACAACATATCCCTCGTCTATATTAACAGTAAATCCATAATTATTGTTATTTACTCTTTTGATATAACCTGTTATCGTCGCACTATCAGTATTTTGATCATCAGTGATATCATACACTACAACATCAGGTGCTTCACCATTACGATCAACAAAAGTGGCTTTAACATAGACATACTTTCCTAAATATTCTCTTTCAACTTGATAATTACTATAATAAGTATTTTCAGAGTCGGTCATATTAATTTCAGTTCCACCAGTTGTACTATTAGAATCATTTATAAACCATTGAATTCTAACATTACAGGTTTCACTGCCTTCATACTTACGATAAGTCTCTGAACAAGTTGTTTTCGCATCTAATGTTCTACCAAAAACGTTTTTTCCCGCGAGTTGAACAGAATTTTCCGTTGCATAAACATTTTGAATAAAACATAATGCAAATATAGTTATTAAAAACAATTTAATAATACGCTTCACGATACACACCTCTACTATAACAATCATATCGCATCTTACAAAAAAAGACAATTAATACTTTTATTCTTTTTATATTTTTTTAATAAAAAAAAGCAAATTAATTTGCTTTTTTCTTATATAACACATGTTTATACTCTAAATTATTTTCTATTCCTTCATCAATTAATTCACTTTCATATTCATCATAATTAACTTCCGGAAAGAATACATCAGCATCAAATTCTTTATTAATATGGGTTAAATATAATTTACTAGCTAATGGTAAGAAAGTTTTATAAATACTATATCCACCTATAATAAACACTTCTTCATCTTCATTTATATGTTTTTTTATGTCATCTAATGTTTTACATACAATTACTTGATTATCATCTAGTGAGGAAGATAATACAATATTAGTTCTTTTAGGAAGTGGTCTTCCAATAGAAAGATATGTATTCTTACCCATTATTACTGTATGATTTAAAGTCATTTCTTTAAAGAACATTAAATCAGATGGTAAATGCCAAAGAAGTTGATTATCTTTACCCATTTCATTATTCTTACCTATCGCAGCTATTATTGAATAACTCATATAGTCACCTACTGACTAATTGGGAGTGTTATTTTTCCATGATGTTGATATTTTAAGATCTTAACATCTTTTAAATCAGTACTGTTATCAAAATCATAAAAATCTTTTACTTCAGGATTTAACCATAGTTCT
>JAEEGL015771239.1_pt1 | contig 58601 bp, 41 predicted proteins | sample 9134231 | NCBI WGS metagenome assembly JAEEGL01 (sample SAMN16246548, study PRJNA631951) | gut metagenome | biome: gut microbiome; feature: rumen; material: fiber-attached | host: Bos | place: Iran: Karaj | collected 2018-10
CCAGCAACGCGTCTGCCAGCACCTTGAGGTCTTCAATCGTCTTAGCCTTCACGGTTGACTCGACAGTGACGATAGGCTCGATGATGGTGATGTTCTTCATCGCCTCCATCTGCTCGCGCATCTTCTTGCCCGAAGCAGGTGCCCATGTGCCATTCTCCACGAATGCCACCTTACGATTCTGGTAAGTCTTGATGCGGAGGTGGTTGATGAAATCCTCCATGATGGGCATGATGCCGCCATCGTAGGTGGGAGCGCAGAGCACCATGCGGTCGTAGCGGAAGGCATCTTCCACACACTCGTGCAGGTCATCGCGAGCGATGTCGGCGATGGACACTTTCACGTCGCTCTTCTCCTTGATGATGTCGGCGAGTGCCTGAGCAGCCTTGGCGGTGTTGCCATGCAGGGAACAATAGGCAATGAAGATGCCTGTAGTCTCAGGCTCATACTTGCTCCACGTGTCGTAGAGGCCGATGTAGTAGCCAAGGTCTTCGGAGAGAACAGGGCCATGCAACGGACAAATCTGCTGGATGTCGAGCGTGGCAGCCTTCTTCAAAAGATTCTGCACCATCGCGCCATACTTGCCCACGATGTTGAAGTAGTAGCGACGAGCCTCACATGCCCAACCTTCATCATCTTCTTCCTCCTTGCAGAGCGCACCGAACTTGCCGAAACCGTCAGCAGAGAAGAGTATCTTGCTCTTCTGGTCGTATGTGACCATCACCTCTGGCCAATGCACCATCGGAGCCATGAAGAACTGCAAGGTGTGCTGTCCCAACGAGAGGGTTTCCCCTTCCTTCACCACCTGAATACGTGCTGAGAAATCCACATCGAAGAAACGCTTGAACATCGCCACAGCCTTCTGCGAGCAGACAGCCGTCATGTTGGGATATTTCTCCATGATGAACTGCACGCTGCCCCCGTGGTCGGGTTCCAAGTGCTGCACAATCAGATAGTCAGGCGTCTTGCCTCCAAGTGCTGCCTCCAGATTTTTCTCCCATTCTGCAGTCTTCGTGGCATCTACCGTATCCATGATGGCGACTTTCTCATCGTCAATCAGATAAGAGTTGTAGGACACACCCATCGGCACGTCGTACTGACCTTCGAAGAGGTCTATGTCAAGGTCATCCACACCGATGTACTTCACATCTGGTGCAATCATGTCGTATTTCATCTTTATATATAAATAATGTGTTACTTCAGTCTTTCCTGAATGGCTTTGCTTTCAGCCTCATATCCAGGCTTGTTGAGGAGGGCGAACATGTTCTTCTTGTAGGCCTCCACACCTGGCTGGTTGAACGGATTGACATCGAGGATGAGACCCGAGATGCCACAACCCTTCTCGAAGAAGTAGATGAGCTGGCCGATGTTGTACTCGTCGAGTTTCTCGATGCTGATCTTGATGTTGGGCACGCCACCGTCCACATGAGCCAACTGAGTGCCGAGCTCTGCCATCTTGTTCACCTCGTCGATGCGCTTGCCTGCGAGGAAGTTCAAGCCGTCGAGGTTTTCTGCGTCAGAAGGAACAGCGAGAGAGGTGTTGGGTTTCTCCACAGAAATGACGGTTTCGAAGATGGTGCGTTCGCCATCCTGAATCCATTGGCCCATCGAGTGGAGGTCGGTCGTGAGGTCGACAGATGCAGGGAAGATGCCCTTGCCATCCTTACCCTCGCTCTCGCCATAGAGCTGCTTCCACCATTCACCGAGGTTATGGAGTTTTGGCTGATAGTTCGCCATGATTTCAATCTTCTTGCCACTCTGATAGATGGCGTTGCGAGTAGCGGCATAGACAGCAGCAGGATTTTCAGCACAAGGCACATCAAGCGCACATTGCTTCTCCATATCCTGCGCACCCTTCACGAGCGCCGCGATGTCGAATCCAGCCACAGCGATAGGCAGCAAGCCTACAGGAGTCAGCACAGAGAAACGACCACCCACGTTGTCGGGGATGATGAAGGACTTGTAACCCTCCTTGTCAGCTGTCGTGCGGGCAGCACCCTTCTTGGCATCCGTAATCGCCACAATCACCTTCTTTGCCTCGTCCTTGCCACGCTGGTCTTCACACATCTTCTTGAGGAGACGGAACGTGATGGCTGTCTCAGTCGTTGTGCCTGACTTCGAAATGTTGATGACACCAAACTTCACACCCTTCAGGTAGTCAATCAGCTCAGAGAGGTAGTCCTCGCCGATGTTGTTGCCAGCAAACAGGATGCGTGGAGTCTTCGAAGGCTTCAGCCATCCGAACGTGTTGCTCAGGGCATCAATCACCATGCGGGCACCCAGATAGGAGCCGCCAATACCAGCCACCACCACAGCTTCACAATTCTCCTGCAGCACCTTGGCGGTAGCATTCAACTCAGCAATAAACTCGGGGGTGATGGAACTTGGAAGGTGCATCCATCCCAAGAAATCGTTACCAGCACAAGTGCCCTCTTCCAGAGCCTTCTGTGCAGCCTTCACCTGAGGCTCCAAAGCCTCAATCGCTCCTGCCTTCACAAACGAGGCAGCCTTCGTAATGTCAATTTTCATAGTTGTATGGTTTAAAATGTTGATTGTTATCTCAGCGAGTCACTCAATATCTTAATCTCCACGCTGGGAGAAATCTTCTCGTAGAGGATGTTGTACACCGCATCCAGAATCGGCATGTTCACGTGATAGCGCTTGTTGAGGATTTTCATGCAGTTGGTGCCGTAGTAGCCCTCGGCAATCATTTCCATTTCCAGTTGCGCGGTCTTGACAGAATAGCCCTGTCCAATCATCGTACCGAACACACGGTTGCGGGAGAAGTTCGAGTACATCGTCACGAGCAGGTCACCCAGATAGGCAGAATCGCTCACGTGGCGGTCTTCGGGTTGAACGGCACGGAGGAAACGCTTCATCTCCTGCAGGGCATTTGCCACCAGCACCGCCTGGAAGTTGTCACCCAGCTTCAAGCCGTGACAGATGCCCGCCGCGATAGCATAGACGTTCTTCAGCACGGACGAATACTCAATTCCCTCAATATCGGGCGACACGTTGGTCTTCACATACTTGTTGGCCAGCAAGTCGGCCACCACCTGCGCATTCTCCAAGTCGCGGCATCCCACGGTCAGGTAGCACAAACGGTCGAGCGCCACTTCCTCAGCATGACTGGGGCCACCGATGCACGCCACCTGCTCCTCGGGCACGTTGTACTGCCGCTGGAAGTATCGGCTCACGGTGAGGCTATCGTCGGGCACGATACCCTTGATGGCCGTCACCACCATCTTCTCCCTCATGTTCGTCTTCAGCTTCTTCAGGTGGCTCTTGATGTAGGGCGACGGGATGACGAAGATGAGCGTGTCGTTGTTCTTCACCACCTCGTTGATGTCGCTGGAAAAGTTGATTCTCTCCACATCGAAGTGCACACCCGTCAGGTAGGCAGGGTTGTGGTGCATGCGCTTGAAGTCCTCGATGCGGTCATCCCTGCGCATATACCACGTTATCTTTTCTTCGTGGTGCATGACAATCTTCGCGATAGCCGTTGCCCAGCTACCACCTCCCAAAACTGCCACTCTGCCACAAGATTGAAACTGCATAGCTTAAATTTTAGAAATGATTGCGTTCAGTTCGTCCACACTCGGTTTCTGAATGTCCAGTTTGTACTTCTTCAGCACCTCGCCAATCTGCTGTTGAATCTTCTGGGCGTTGCCACCTTCGAGGTCGCTCACGAGGTTGTAACCCACCTTGTAGAGCACAGGCACGATGTCCTCCGAGAATCCGAGTGCCACAAACTTGTCCACACCATCACGTGGTGCCTTCTTCTCAGGCTTCATGGTTGGGAACAAGAGCACTTCCTGAATGGTGGGTTGACCGGTCATCAGGATAGCCAAGCGGTCAATACCGATACCGATGCCCGATGTGGGAGGCATACCATATTGCAAAGCGCGCAGGAAGTCGTGGTCAATCACCATCGCCTCGTCGTCACCCTTGTCGGCCAGCTTCATCTGCTCCACGAAACGCTCCTCCTGATCAATCGGGTCGTTCAGCTCAGAGTAAGCGTTGGCCAACTCCTTGCCGTTCACCATCAGCTCGAAACGCTCGGTGAGACCTGCCTTCGAACGGTGCATCTTGGTCAGCGGCGACATCTCCACAGGATAGTCGGTGATGAAGGTCGGCTGGATGAACGAGCCTTCGCAGAACTCGCCAAACAACTCGTCAATCAGCTTACCTTTACCCATCGTCTCGTCCACTTCCATCCCTTTCTGCAGGCAGAATGCACGGATTTCCTCCTCCGACTTGCCTTCGCAGTCAAAGCCTGTCTTCTCCTTGATGGCATCCAAAATGGGCAGACGGCGATAAGGAGCCTTGAAGCTCACCACATTGTCGCCAATCTTCACATCGGTCGTGCCATTCACAGCCACACAAATACGCTCCAGCAGCTGCTCCGTGAACGACATCATCCAGTTATAGTCCTTGTAAGCCACATACAGCTCCATGCACGTGAACTCGGGGTTGTGGCTTCTGTCCATACCCTCGTTGCGGAAGTTGCGGCCAATCTCATACACACCCTCGAAACCACCCACGATGAGGCGCTTCAAGTACAGCTCCGTAGCGATGCGCAGATACAAATCCACGTTCAGGGCATTATGGTGCGTGATGAACGGACGAGCCGATGCACCACCTGCAATCTGCTGAAGAATAGGCGTCTCCACCTCCGTGAAACCTGCCTCGTCAAACACCTGACGCATCGTGCGCAAAATAGTGGCACGCTTCAGGAAGGTATCCTTCACCCCGTTGTTCACCACCAAATCGACATAACGCTGACGGTAGCGCAACTCTGGGTCTTCAAATGCGTCAAACACCTGACCGTCCTTCTCCTTCACGATGGGCAGCGGCTTCAGGCTCTTTGCCAACACGGTCAGCGACTGGGCATGCACACTTATTTCGCCTGTCTGAGTGCGGAACACAAAACCCTTCACGCCAATGAAGTCGCCCAAATCCAGCAACTTCTTGAACACCTGATTGTACAAATCCTTGTTCTCCTCAGGACAGATGTCATCTCTGGTCACATACACCTGAATCCTGCCCTTCGAGTCCTGCAACTCCACAAAACTGGCCTTGCCCATCACACGGCGACTCATCATGCGGCCTGCGATGCACACCTCACGCAGCGGCTCCGTCGGGTTCCCTTCGGCATCCACGGCCGGGTCTTTAAACTCTGCGATGATATCGGTTGAAAATGCGTTCGTCGGATATTCAGCGGCAGGATACGGCTCAATGCCCATATCTTTCAGCGCTTGCAGGTTACTTCTTCTGTTAATCTCCTGCTCAGAAAGTTCAAGTACATTCATATTTTCTTTCTACTATATATATTCACGTTGCAAAGGTACGACTTTTTAGATTAAGTTTCGCACTTCTCTCCATAAAAATACCCATTTTCAGAATGAATGCCCATATTTACGAAGAATTTTCATACCTTTGCACCACTTTTCAAAAAACGAACACAACATGGTGGAATTGATATATCTTGCAGCAGGAGCCATCTTGGGAGCGGTCATCGCATGGCTTATCGCCAAAGCCAAAAAGAAGGAGACGGAGTCGAACCTCCTGCTCGCCAATCAGCAATTGACACAGGAACAGCACCTGAGACAACAGGCGGAAGCGGCATCGGCTCAGAAAGACGAGGAATTGGACGCAACACAGCAAGCGCTCACCCAAGTGAGGCTCGACCTTGAACGCGCCAACACGCTGCTCCAATCCGAACAGGAACAGGCGGAACGGGAGAAGGCGTTGCTGCGCGAACAAAGCGAAGCAGAAAAGGCTGCCCTGCGCGAACAGATGTCGAACGAGGCAAAAATCCGACAAGAGCAGTTTCAGAATCTTGCCACCAGAGTGCTGGAACAAACGACAGACAGATTGAAGACGCAGAATGCGGAGTCGATACAAACGCTCACCACCCCTCTCAAACAGCACATCGAGCAACTGCAGCAAGCCATCCACAACACCAATGCCGAAACCGCCAAGCAAACGGCATCGCTATCTGAGCAACTGAAGTCGATGGCGGAACAGACGACCAAAATCAACGAGACTGCCACCCATCTGACCAACGTGATGCGAGGCGGCAACAAGATTCAAGGCAACTGGGGCGAGATGACGCTAAAGAACCTGCTGGAAAGCCAAGGGCTCATGCTGGGACGTGACTTTGACTTGCAGCACACCATCACCGACGAGAACGGCAACCCCGTGCTGAACGAAGACAGCGGCTCGAAGATGGTGCCCGACGCCATCCTGCACTATCCCAATAATGAGGATGTGATTATCGACGCGAAGATGTCCATCGACGCATATGCCAAATATGTGGAGACGGAAGACGAAGCCCAACGGAAAGTGTTGGCGAAGGAAGTGGTGCGGAGCGTGAGAGACCAGTTCAAGAAACTATCAGCCAAGGAGTACAGCCGCTATGTGAAGGCGCCCCGCACTACGGTCGATTTCGTCATCATGTACATCCCCTACGAAGGGGCTTTGCAACTCGCCTTGGCCACAGAGCCGGGCTTGTGGAACGAGGCGTTCAGCAAGAAAATCTTCATCACGGGTCAGCAAAACCTCATGGCGATTCTGACGATGATTCAAGCCGCATGGAGGCAATATCTGCAAAACGAGAACGAGAAGCAGGTGTTTGTGATGGCCGAGGAACTGCTGAAACGTGTGGGTGCCTTCATCAAGGAGTTTGACACGCTGAAGGAGCATCTGCGACATGCCAGCGACGACTGCGCCTCGCTCGAGGCAAAGTATAACGGACGGATGGGCATTGTGCAGAAGGCCAACCAACTGAAGAAACTGGGCGTGAAGGAGAATGTGAAGTACCCCATTCCGCCAGATGAAGATAACCTTTTGGAAGACATCATTTTAGAAGATGAACAATAACGACTAATCAATATGGAAGAAAATAACATCGGAACAGGAAACGACATCATATCGGAGTTGGCGAATCTGGATTTCAGCAAGATAGCCTTGAACGACATCATCGGTTACGCCATCCAGTTCGGAAAGAACGTGATGATGGCAATTATCGTCTACTTTGTGGGACGGTTCATCATCAAGTACACCATCAAGGGACTACGTGCCGTGACCCAGAAACGGAAGGTGGAAGCATCGCTCACGTCGTTTCTGAACAGCCTCGTATCCATCTCGCTGAACCTGCTGCTGACCATCATCATCATCGGCATTCTGGGCATCGACACCAGTTCGTTTCTGGCGTTGTTCGCCTCGGCAGGTCTTGCTGTAGGCATGGCGTTGAGCGGCACGTTGCAGAACTTTGCAGGCGGAGTGCTCATTCTGATGCTGAAACCTTACAAGGTGGGAGACTTCATCGAAGCGCAGGGATTTGCAGGCACAGTAAGGGAAATCCAGATTTTCAACACGGTCATGACCACACCCGACAATCAGACCATCATCATCCCGAACGGTCCCTTGGCAACGGGAAGCCTGAAGAACTCGACGAAAGCAACTACCAGACGTGTGGACATCGACGTGGAAGTGGCCTATGGTACTGACCCAGAGGAGGTTCGCCGCGTGCTCAGCAAGATGGTCGAAGAGGATGAACGCATCATCAAGGAGGGAGATTTGGCACCAGTCTATCCGATGACCACCATGTCGACCAGCAGCATCATCTTCCAGATGCGCCTTTGGGCTGCTGCCAAAGACTATTGGGCTGTGAAGTTTGACACCACGGAGAGAGTGTACAAGGAACTGATGGCCGAGGGCATCGAGATTCCATTCCCACAAATGGACGTACATATCAAGAATTGATTGTTGACATAGACATTATTGACAATTGACATAGACATTGATGAGAAATATGGCTATTCGGAACATTATATTTGACCTCGGAGGCGTATTGCTGGACATCGACCTGAACTACTGCATGCAGCAGATGGTGGCATTGGGCGTCGATATGAAGAAATTTGAAAAGGAGGGGATGCAGACTCCGGCAGACACAAAAGCGGCCGTGCTGGGAGAAGGAATCGTGGCAAACGGAGCGATGCACCTCTACCAGACGGGTGACATCACGACGGAGGAGTTTCTGGAGGGTGTGAGAAGATATTGCAAGGAAGGAACGACCCGCGAAGAGGTGCTGGAGGCATGGAACACGGTTTGCATCGACATTCCGCAATACCGGCTCGACAAGATTGCCGCACTACGCCAACAGGGCTACCACATCTATATGCTGTCAAACACGAACGAGGCACATTGGCTGAAAATCGTGTCACAATGCTTTGGCGGACAGCCAATTGTGGACAGACTCTTCGACCACGTCTTTCTGTCGCAAGAGATGCACATGGCGAAGCCGAACGATGACATTTACCTTGAGGTGCTACGGAAGACAGGAGCCAAGGCGGAAGAGAGTCTCTTCATCGATGATTCGACCGCCAATCTGGAGGCCGCTTCCACGTTGGGTTTCCACACTTTGCATGCAGAGCCGTCGAAGACACGAAACGGAAAGGTCGTCGCCCTACCCTCAACAGATTGGACGACGACCATTGACCAGTTACTGAAATAATTTCCGGTATTTCTTCTTTTCCAGAATTATTATTCTGCACTTTCGGGAGTTACGTTGCCGTAATTCCCTTTGTTACGTTGCCGTAATTCCCTTTGTTACGTTGACATAATTCCCTTTGTTACGTTGACATAATTCCCTTTGTTACGTTGCCGTAATCACCTTCGTGGATGTACGGTAAAGACCATCACGCAACCACCTCGCGGCTTGAGGTTGAATTGAGTTGGTAGCGAGTCCTTCGTATAGATATCCCAAGGAGCATCGGCATTACCGCTATCAGCAAAGATTTGAGGATGGGGAATTTGCTTGATTTTAAGCCGCGACCAATCGACATTCACCGTCTTTTCCTCATCAGTACCGTTAATCATGGCCACATACCACTTCTGTCCCTTCTTGCGTGCCATCACGACATATTCGCCAGGATAACCTCCCAAGAGCCTCGTTTCATTCCACGTATTCGGCAGTTCGGAAAGGAAATCCTGCACAGCCTTCGGTTGCGCCAAGAAACTTTCGGGACGGTCGGCCAAATGCTGCAAGCCCGATTCGAAAAGAACCGTCAAAGCCAGTTCGTGAGCATGGGTCGTGATGTGCGGATGCTGAGAATCAGAGAAGGCGCATGGGGTGTAATCCATCGGGCCAACCACATTACGCGTAAAAGGCAAGGTGGCATTATGAGCAGCCGCTTTCTTGGTGAAAGTAGGCACATTGTTATACCACTCGGCTCCATAAACACCCTCGGTGGAGAGCAGGTTGGGATAAGTGCGTTGCCAGCCTCGTGGAATGGGGGCACCATGGAAATTGACGAGCAAATGATGCTTGGCAGCCGACTCCAACAAGTCGATGCAGTAATCCATGTTCATCTGGTTGTCGCCAGAGAAGAAGTCTATCTTCACACCTGCCACACCAATGCGTTCGCACCATGCAAATTCCTTCTCGCGGTCTTCAGGCTTATTCAGACGGAACTTAGGTCCTGGAGCACCATTTATCCATCCCACGGAAGAGTTGTACCAAATCATGGGCTTCACGCCACATTGCTTGGCATAATTGATGGCATCTTCCACCGTCTTGCCATCCTTGAACTCGTCCCACTCTGCGTCGATGAGAACGTAAGGAAGACGGAGAGCCACCGCCAAATCCACATATTTCTTGATGATATTGAAGTCGTTGGAGCCATGATTGTATGCCCAATAAACCCACGAAACAACACCCGGCTGAATCCATGAGGAATCCTCCAGTTTGTTGGGTTCCGACACGTCTGTGACGAGCGTGGACTCCACCACATCGGCCAAACTGCCGATGATGACCACACGCCAAGGAGTGTGCCAGTCGCCGTTGAGGGAAACTTCATTCACATCAGGACACACCTTATAATCGGCAGGATTGCCCTCGTTCTTGAGCGAGGATGCACTCTGTCTCCGTTCGATGTTCGCCTCCGTGATGAGGGCAAAAACGTTGTCAGATGGCTGAATCAAAGCAGGATAGCCCCAATGAGTGTTGAAGGATTCCATGACTTGCGAACCGCCAAAACCGCCCAAAGTCTTCACCTTCCCGGTAGTCGACAGCGGGAAGAAACCCTCGTAGCCATCGCTCCATTGCTGAATCCAACGGCGTGTACCTTCAGGAATGGTGAATGTAGTCAGTTCATCCTTCAGTTTCTCGTCCTTCAAGCCCGAAAGTTCATAACGGAAAGCGATGCCATCATCATACAGACGCATCACCAATCGCATGGGTGAGCCATCCGCATACTGATATTCAAACACATATTCGTTGGCTTCATTGGTGCAATAACCACGCTTGCCCGCCAGCATCGGATAGGAGGCCTTCACCTGCCTGCTCTTGAGTTTTTTCTGCTCCTGATATGTCAAGCCGTCCTTGGCCGATGTGGACACACCCACAGCAGAAATCTTCATCACGGGCTTGTTCCGATACTTCACCTGATACACATCGCCCTCTTTCGCCACAGATATCCTGCCATCGGGAGAAACCGCCTTCTGGGCATGCATCATCGTTGTGCACATCGGACATCCGAGCAACAACAGGCATCCAGACAACAAACTAACAATCTTTGTTTTCATCATAGGTCAATATTATTGAGTTGCTTTCATTATTGAAACTGCCACCAGTCGAAATTGAAGGTGCCGTTCAGATTCTCGAAATGCAGATAGAGGTCGTGAACACCCTTCACATTCTCCACCTTGCCGCTCACCGTGCTGAACTTTTCGTCGGCTCCTGTAGCCTTCACAGCCACACGACCAATTTCCTTGCCTTCAATGCCGTCGATGCGCAACACGATGTTGCCGCTTCCCTTGGCTGATGCCACACTTGCCAAGAACTTCTTAGCACCTGCGCTTCCGAAGTCAACACCCTTCACACGGATGTACTCGCCTTCGTCAATATCGGTGATGTACATGCCGACACGTCCTGTCGAATAAGGCATATCCTTCACCACACCCGTGTTCTTGATGCCCATCTTCGAACTCTTCAAGCCATAGCCCCAAGCCATCGTCTCGGCTTCCACACGCTTGTATGGATTGAGCATCTGCAACTGCTTCATCGGCTCTTGGTCAAGCCAATAAGGAAGTTCCTGAATGGTGCCGTCGGCATTGTAGGTGATTTCCTTGGCACTCACAGAACGGCGTTCATGGTGTTCGTATGTGTAAATGTGCATGATGTCGTAGTTCTGACCAAACACATAACTGTTGCCCTTATAATCGACGATGCCCGGGTGGTTGCCTCGGTCACGCTCCGTCGGACGCATGATGTAGCCCTTTTCTTCCCACTTGCCTGTAGGACTGTCGCTCATGGCATAGCCCAAAGCCTCTGGGCAACAAGTGGAAGCGAAAGCGAGATAGTAGTGACCGTTACGCTTGTAGAACCAAGGTCCCTCCTGATAATGCTGAACAGCCCAATTGGCTTTCTGCTGCCAGGATGCTCTGAGATTAATCTTGGCTCCCTCCTCCTTGACGGGACGCATCAAGCCATCCTGAGGATTGAGCACATGGATGTCGCCACTCGTTGAAATCATGTCCTCATTCAGTTTGATGTAGTAAACATAGGGGTTTCCCCAATACATCCAAGCCTGTCCGTCGTCGTCGATGAACACAGAGGGGTCGATGTCCTCCCAATGCTCCTTCTGCCATACAAGCGGCTTCCCCAACGGGTCTTTGAAGGGACCATAAGGAGAATCTGCCACGAGCACACCGATACCATGTCCGTGCAAAGGAGCGTAGAGATAGAACTTGCCGTTGCGTTCCACCGTCTGAATAGCCCATGCACCATTCTCACGGCTGCGCCATTCGAAGTCGCGAAGCGATGCCACAGCACCATGATCTGTCCAGTTCACCATATCGGTGGTGGAATAAAGCAGCCAGTCATACATGAAGAAGCCTGCAGAATTTCTTTCATTCTCATCGTGAATGTCCTCAGGATGAGAGTCGTGGGAAGTGTAGAGGAACAGCGTGTCGCCCACCACCAACGGAGAGGGGTCGGCTGTATATTTCGTGGTGAAAAGCGGCATGTTGCACTCTTCGATACCACGGAATTTCCACCAGTCGATGTTCATCACTTTCACACCTTTTCTGCCGCGGAACACCAAGTAGAGGTCGTGAACACCCACCACGGGAGTACGAAGGTCGACCACCACTTCCTGCCATTTCTCCCAGCCACCAGTATGACCCACTTCGAGACGTGCAATCACCTTGCCTCCAAGACTGTCGATGCGCACTTCGATGGCACCACCTCTCAAGGCACTTGCCACACTTGCCGTGAATGTGCGAGGCACCTTCTTGCCGAAGTTGACAGCCTGCAACTTAATATAGTCACCCTCGTGGGTTTCAGAGATATACACGCCCGTCTCGTCGTTCCACTCGCTCTTCACGCCCTTCGAGAATGCCATTGTCTCGGCTTCCACACGCTCATAAGGATTGAGTGTGCCAATGGGTTCCACACCCTTGTCTGTAGGAAGAATGGTCGGGAAGGTGCCGTCGGGATTGAATTTGAACTCCTCGACAGCCACGCTACGGCCAAAACCGCCACCACCCGGCAGTTTACCTGTGTGATAGAAGAAGTAGTCGTGCCCCTTGAAACGCTCATAACCGCAATGGTTGGTGAAGGAGCCCGTTCCACCCTCTGGCATGATGGTGCCCTTGTAGGTCCAAGGACCTGTTGGAGTTGGAGCCTCTGAATAAGCGATATGCTCAGGCACACCACCTGCTGCATAGAGCAGGTAGTACCCCTTGGATGCCTTGCCCTTCTTGGCAGCATCCATCTGAGGCTTCTTCATAATCCAAGGACCTTCCGTATAAGTGTCCTTATATTTCTTTCCTCTCTCACGCTTTGACATGTCGGGAGCGCCAAAGCCCTCTTCGGTCATCTCCAGATTGAACACTTCGCCATTAAAACTAATCATGTCCTCGTTCAACTTGCCACAATAAACACGCGGATTGCCCCAGTAGAGCCAGGCCTGACCATCGTCGTCGATGAACACGGTGGGGTCAATATGGTCCCAACTGCCATTCTCGTACAGAGGTTTACCAATGGCATCGCGGAAAGGGCCAGCAGGATTGTCTGCCACAGCCACACCAATCGCCATACCACCTGACAGACGCGAATGGGCACAGATATACCAGTAGAACTTGCCGTTGCGCTCAATACATTGGCTTGCCCACGCACGGTCGTCAGCCCAACTGAAACTTTCCAAAGCGAGCGGACTTCCATGATCTGTCCAGTTCACCATATCGGACGAACTGTACACACGCCACTCCTGCATCCAGAAGAAGTCGGCCTTGTCTTCATCATGTCCAGTATACACATAGATTCTGTCACCGTGCACCATCGGAGCAGGGTCGCTCGTGCACCAAGTCTGCACGAAAGGATTCTGTGCAGCAGCCATGAGGGGAAACAGCAATGCGCTTCCCATCACACTAAAAAATCGAAATAATTTTTTCATTGATAGTTTAAAAAATAGGTTTTGTGTTGTTTTAGGGGCAAAGATAAGACGTTTTTCCCGAACGCATTTATGCCCATGATACATTTTTTTTAGTTTTTTCCACTCACCCCTCAAAAAGGAGAAGGAAAAGGCTACCGTAGCCTATTCTTCATGAAGTGATTCTTCGCATAGAGAAAATAGAAGACGACACCCAGCAAGTTGACGATAAAGGCAAACCAGAAGGCTGCCGAGTAGTTCACATGATGGATGGCCACACCGCCGAAAACGACACCAAGTCCCATGCCGATGTCCCAGCACGTGAGTTGCGTGGAGTTGGCTGTGCCTCGCTTGTTGTTAGGGGCAAGATTGATGAACATGGTCTGCATGCCAGGCCAGATGTGACCATTGCCCAAACCGATGATGATGGCAGCGCCATAGTAGCCCACAGGATTCTTCATCAGAGCGAACAGCAGATAGCCAAACACGCTAACAAGAATGCCGTGATTCACATTCTCCACCACCCTGCCTTTCCTGAGCGAACGGGCACCAATGAGACGCGAGAGGACGAGGCCTGCACACAGCACGGCAAACCATGCCCCCGTACCTGCCGTCATGCCTAACTCTTCCTTCCCATAGATGGCAAGATAGGTGGCCAGCACACCATACGACAGGCCGACACACACCATCACCAGCCCCTCGCTCCATCCGTTCACCAAGAAGAAGCGGTCGAACGACAACGGATCTCTGTTGGGTACAATCTCTTTTGTTGGGAAATGTACCGTAGCATTGATGGCCAATCCAATGCCTGCCGCACAAAGAGCGATGAGAAAGATGATGTTGTACTCGCCAATGGAATCATAAATCATCAATCCCACGGTGGGTGCCATGCTCGTGGCAAGATTGTTGGAGAGGCCGTAATAGCCGATTCCCTCAGCCCTTCGGGAAGACGGCAGCACATCTATTGCACTCGTGCTGTTCGCTACCGTTACTGCCCCCATCGGCGCTCCATGCATCGTTCGGATAATGGCAAACAACGTCATCGTGCCAGCAATCAGATAGCCTGCAAACAAGGCGAAGAACAGAAAGTAGCACGTGAGCAACACCACCTTGCGCGAAAAACTGTCCACCAGATAGCCTGCAATGGGGCGCGCCAGGAGAGCCGTCATCGTATAGCCCGACAGTACAAAGCCTATCGTATCTTTATCTGCCTGATATGTTTCACTCAAATACAACGGCAACAAAGGTGTCACCACCATGAACGAGAAAAATATCATGAAGTTGGCACACCACACCTTTGTGTAATTTGCATTCCAAAGTCTTTCTGTCATGATGCAAAGGTACAGTTTTTTCCATTATCACACTCGCCAAAAAAAGTTAAAACTCTTGTTTTTCCTTTGTTTTGTGCTCACTTACTCGTAACTTTGCACCCATATTTGATAATTGTATCACTTCAAAATAAGGATGATGAAAAAATTATTATTGCTTTTAACATTGTGCTGCGCCACATTCGCTGTGGTACAGGCTCAAGATGTGAGAGACCGAAGCGGTGCACAGGTGGGCAAAGTGGAGAGTGACGGTACGGTGAGAGACCGAAGCGGAGCCTATGTGGGCAAAGTGGAAAAAGATGGCACGGTGAGGAACCGCAGCGGCGCACAAGTGGGCAAGGTGGACTCTGACGGTACGGTGAGAGACCGAAGCGGAGCACAGATTGGCAAGGTGAACTCTGACGGTACGGTAAGAGACCGAAGCGGAGCACAAATCGGTAAGATTGACTCCGACGGAACGGTGAGAGACCGAAGCGGAGCACAAATCGGGTCAGCCCGTGGTGTGCCTGCTGCTCAGGCAGCCATCGTCTTCTTTTTCAATCTGTTCAAGTAACCAAACAGGAAAGCAGCCGGACGGTCTGTCGCTGGCAGTCTCCTTGAGAGGCTGAAAGAGGAAAGTCCGGGCAGCACAGGGCATCCCACTTCCTAATGTAGAAGCAGTCCGCGAGGGTTGAGTAATGCAGAAGAAAATAACAACAGCCCAGACCTTTCGGGAATGTATAATGGCAAATGTGACATGTTGCATCTGACATTCAATCCCATGGGACTGAGGCTGAAATGGTGAGAAGGTGAGGTAAGAGCTCACCAGCGGCATGGTGACATGTCGGCTGTGCATCTTGGGAGCTGCAAGTTCATGTAAACTACCGCCACAAGGGTTGCCCGCCCAATTGTTCGGTAGAGGGTAGAACGCTAGAGCCATGAGGTGACTCATGGAGTAGATAAATGACAGACACGTGCCGTCAAAAGCACGTACAGAACCCGGCTTACAGTCCGACTGCTTTCCTTCCTTTTTCAAAATGATGTTAAAATGCGTCCGTTGCCATTAAACCCTCGGGAAGATGGCCATTCCAACATCTCGAATCAAAAAGAACAAAGATAAATAATCAATGAACACAAGAAATCTCATGGCTGCGTTATCGCTGCTGCTGGCTGGCAGTACGGCATGGGGACAAAGAATCTGGACACTACAGGAGTGTCTGGATTATGCCTTGGCCAACAACATCCAACTTCAGCAGAAGAAGATTACGGCAGCCTCCAACAAGGAAGACGTGCGGCAGAGCCGTGCAGCCTTACTTCCTTCGGCCTCGTTCAGCACCAATCAGAACGTGTCGTGGCGTCCGTTTGCGGCATCGACTTTCAACCTGACAAATGGCTCGATGACGAGCAACAGCAATAAGGTGTCGTACAATGGTTCTTATGGCATCAATGCCAACTGGACTGTGTGGAACGGCGGCCGAAACACAAACACCATCAAGCAGAACCGACTGACAGAACAGATGTCGGAACTGGATGTGACACAACAGGCCAACAGCATTCAGGAACAGATTGCACAACTCTACGTACAGATTCTTTACGAAACGGAGGCTGTCCGCGTGTGTGAAGAAATCATCAAAGCCAGCGAACTACAACGCGACCGCGCTCAGGTGATGGTGGACGTGGGAAGTCTGGCCCGAGTGGATTGGGTGCAGTTGGACGCCCAAGTAAGTCAGGACAAATATTCTCTGGTTCAGGCACAATCGCAACTGGCCAACTACAAACTGCAACTGAAGCAACTGCTGGAGATTCACGACGATGAGCCTTTCGATGTGGCGATACCTGATGTGTCAGACGAGAAGGTAATGAGCCTTGTCCCCGACGAACAGGCTGTTTACAATGCCGCCTTGGAGATTCGTCCAGAAATTCAGTCCAGCAAACTGAACATCGAATCGTCAGAACTGGCCATCTCATCAGCACGTGCCGGTTACATGCCCACCGTCTCTGTGTCGGCAAGCATCGGTTCGAGCAACTCTTCTGGTCAGCACACCGAATTCACAAAACAAATCAAAACCAACCTGAGCAACGCCCTCGGACTCACCGTGTCGGTACCACTGTTCGACAATTTGCAAACCCGCACCAACATCCGCAAGGCCAAATATGCCTTGCAGAACAGCGAACTGGCTTTGCAAGAGCAGCAAAAGCAACTCTACTCCACCGTGGAGAACCATTGGCTGAACGCAACCACGTCGCAACAGCAATACATCTATGCGCTGGCCAACGTGAAGAGCATGCAGGAAAGTTACGATTTGGTGAGCGAGCAATTTAGTCTCGGACTGAAAAACATCGTGGAACTGACTACAGGCAAGAATAACCTCCTGCAAGCCCAACAGCAACTGCTACAAACGAAATACACCACGCTGCTGAATCTGGCACTACTGAACTTCTATGCCGGAGAGAACATTGAACTATAATCGGGAATGTATCATTTGACAATATATATTAAGGATGAAAACTATCAGAATATTCGCAACCATCATCGCTGCTGCAACACTCGCCGGCTGTAGCGAAAGCACCAAGGTAATCTACTCCACAGAACCCGTGGAAAAACAAAATATCAGCACCAGCATCACCGCCACAGGAACCATCGAACCTGTGACGGAAGTGGAGGTTGGTACTCAGGTGTCGGGCATCATCGACCGCATCTATGTAGATTACAACTCAGAGGTGCACAGAGGACAAGTCATCGCCGAGCTGGACAAGACGAACCTGCTCTCCGAACTGGCTTCGGCTCAAAGCAACCTCTCAAATGCACAGGCTTCGCTCAACTACCAGTCGTCTAACTTCAAACGTTTCAAGACGCTCTATGAAAAGGGGCTCGTGTCGGCCAACGATTATGAAAATGCCAAGTTGACCTACGAACAGGCTGTACAGCAAGTGAAGGTGCAGCAGCAGAATGTGCAGAAAGCACAGACGAACCTCGGTTATGCCACCATCACTTCGCCCATCGACGGCATCGTGCTCTCAAAGGAAGTGGAAGAAGGACAGACCGTTGCATCGGCCATGACCACCCCCACCCTGTTCATCATCGCACAAGACTTGACCGACATGCGCGTGATTGCCAACATCGACGAGGCTGACATTGGCGGTGTGAAAGAGGGACAGCGTGTGACCTTCACCGTGGATGCATTCCCAGATGACACATTTGAAGGCTGCGTGACCCAAGTGCGTCAAGAAGCCACAACGGAGAGCAATGTAGTCACATACGAAGTGGTCATCTCCGCTCCCAACAATGATTTGAAACTGAAACCAGGACTGACAGCCAACGTAACCATCTACACGCTGGAGAAGAATGGTGTGCTGGCCGTTCCATCGAAGGCATTGCGTTTCACTCCCAATGAAGCGTTGCTCCAAGAAGGTGAAATAGTGGAAGACGTAGAGGCACCAGCCAAGGTGTGGACCAAGGAAGGTAACACTTTCAAGGCGCACAAGGTGGAGATTGGCACCAGCAACGGTATGCTCACCGAAATTGTATCGGGTGTGGCAGCAGGTACAGAAGTGCTCACCGACTTCGAAATCATTGGCGGCAAAGAGGAAGAGGATGAGGCGACCACAGCAAACCCCTTCATGCCACGTCCACGAAACAACCGTAACGCCAACGGTGCCAACGGCAACAAAACTCCGAATGCTAACGGTAATGCTCCCAGAAGATGAACGAACAGAAAGACAATCGTAAAGTTGTCATCGAACTCGACAATGTGAAGCGATACTTCCAAGTAGGTTCTGAAACAGTCAAAGCCCTGCGTGGTGTGAGCTTTAAAATCTATGAAGGTGAGTTCGTGACCATTCAAGGCACATCTGGTTCAGGCAAGTCAACCCTGCTCAACCAGTTGGGGTGCCTTGACACGCCTACCTCGGGCGAATACTATCTGGACGGAACCCCTGTGCGCAAGATGAGCAAGAACCAACGTGCCAAACTGCGCAACCGCAAGATTGGTTTCGTATTCCAGAACTACAATCTGCTGGCTAAGACGACGGCTGTGGAGAATGTGGAACTGCCCCTCATGTACAACAACAAGTACAACGCAAAGCAACGTCGTGAAGCAGCGGTGAAAGCCTTGCAGGAAGTGGGATTGGGCGACCGTCTCGACCACAAAAGCAATCAAATGTCGGGTGGTCAGATGCAACGTGTGGCCATTGCCAGAGCATTGGTCAACAATCCTGCCGTACTTTTGGCCGACGAAGCAACAGGTAACCTCGACACCCGCACCTCGTTCGAGATGCTCGTGCTTTTCCAAAAACTCCATCAGGAGGGACATACCATCATCTTCGTAACTCACAACCCTGAGATTGCCGAATATGCCTCCCGCAACATCAACCTGCGCGACGGCAAAATCCGCGAAGACACCATCAACACCAACATCAAATCGGCAGCCGAGGCATTGGCAGCCCTGCCCAAACCGCAAGACGATTAGCCTGCCCGCGCAGTACTTGCTAGCCTATGCGCTGGGCAATTCTTCATCAACTCAAATATCCAGAAACTCATATGAACATATTGAATTTGTTCAAAGTCAGCATCAACGCTGTGGCAAACAACAAGATGCGATCCTTTCTCTCCATGCTCGGCATCATCATTGGTGTGGCAGCAGTCATCATCATGATGTCCATCGGACAAGGTTCCAAGGAAAGCATCCGCAAGGAACTCTCCACCATGGGCACCAACCTGCTCACCATTCGTCCTGGAGCCGACATGCGTGGCGGTGTGCGCCAAGACCCTTCTGCCATGCAGACGTTGAAGATGGCAGACTATCAACGCATCCTCGCAGAAAAGAAATTTGTCAGTTATGTCTCTCCTGAGGTCACTTCCTCAGGACAGGTCATCTATGGCAATAACAATACCACCAGCACCATCTACGGAGAATCGACGGAATATCTTGACATCAAACAATGGGATGTCGAGGAGGGTGTCAACTTCAACGAGGAAGACATCCGTAAAGCGGCTAAGGTGTGTGTGGTCGGCAAGACCATCGTCAAAGAACTTTTTGGCGAAGGTAAGGAAGCAGAAGCCATTGGCAAGAACATCCGCTTCAAGTCCATCCCTTTGCGCATCGTTGGTGTGCTGAAGGGCAAAGGCTATAACTCATGGGGTATGGACCAAGACAATGTCATCATCTCGCCATACACCTGCGTAATGAAGCGCATTGCCGCCCAGACCTACTTCTCTTCCATCGTCTGCTCTGCCCTCACCGAAGAACTTTCTGATGCGGCCATTGAGGAACTGACACAGATTCTTCGCAGCAACCACAAACTGAAAGCGGAAGCCGTGGATGACTTCACCATCCGTTCACAAGCCGAAATGATGGACACCATGTCCTCCACGATGGACACCGTCACCATCATTCTCGTAGTGGCAGCCGCCTTCTCTCTGCTCGTGGCCGGTATTGGCATCATGAACATCATGCTTGTGTCTGTGACTGAACGCACCAAGGAGATAGGCCTTCGCATGGCCGTCGGTGCCACCGGTTTGGTCATTTCCCTACAGTTCCTCATCGAGTCCGTGCTCATCTCGCTCACAGGCGGACTCTTGGGTGTGCTATTAGGAGGACTGGTCAGCAACTTTGTTGTTCCGCTCATTGGTATGCCCTCCAGCATCCCTGCATGGTCCATCTATGTGTCCTTCGCCGTCTGCACTTTCATCGGCGTCATCTTTGGCTATATCCCAGCAAGGAAGGCAGCCAACATGGACCCCATCGAGGCCATCCGTCACGAATAAAGATATTCCACTCAAACAATAATCATATCGTATATGAGAATCCTATTATCGCTGCTATTCACTATCATGGCATTCTGTCCGCTGCATGCACAGTCGCTCAAGGACTTTTTCCTCAAGATGCCTCAAGAAGTCTGCCCTGCCCTCTCCGAATATAACAAGTTAGAGATTGTGGACAATCAAAAGAACGGCAAGGCCATGCAGACACGCAATTTGTTCAGCAAATTTGCCTATATGGAGACTTTGACCGACAACTATGCGCACCTCAACCTCTCCTCCAATTCGGTGAAGGAGATGAAGTTGCTGCCACTCAATAATGGAAACCATATCATCATGGTAATCAGCACCGTAAAGGCCGATAGTATTAGTGATTCTTCCATCAGTTTTTATGACACGAAATGGACTCCTCTCAATAGTACTGACTACATCGACGAACCCGTTTCCGACCGTTTCCGGAGCATCAGCGTGGCTATTGAGACAGACGAACTGACCATCACCACCTCCGAACCCATCGCCCTGCGTACCGACGGAAGTATCAAGCCTGCCGAAACGCCTGCTCCCGTGAGGAAGACCTACCGATGGAGTCGCGAACAAAATCACTTCAGCAACACCAATCTGTGAAACAAGGACGTTCCCATATCACTCTTTTTGTCGCAATACTGAGCATGATGGCTGCATCGTGCTCAGTAGACCGTTATATACCTGAGGGGAAACACATGCTGACAGAAACGAGTGTGACATGCGACGACCAGGAAGTGATGAAGGCTTATGCGCTGAGCGATTACGTGACGCAAAAGACCAACACAAAGTGGTTTGGAGCACGTGTTCCTCTGAGGATGTATATGCTCTCAGGCACCGACACGACCAAACGTTCCTGCCGTTTCTGGCGCAAATTGGGTGAAGCGCCTGTACTGTACGACAGCATCAAGTCCGCCCGTGCCATGAACGACATCCTGCAGGTGCTCGGCAACGCTGGCTACATGAAAGCCACCATAGACGAACAGCGCCAAACAAAGGGGAAGAAGATGAAGGTGCACTATCAGGTGCATCCCAACCAGCGCTACACCATTCGCAACCTCTACCGAATAGTGGACGACCGAGGGCTGCGTCAGTTCATCACGGTGGATGACACCGCCCGTTCATTGCTGCATGAAGGTGCCCCCTTCGAAGTGACCACCCTCAATGCCGAGCGCAACCGCATCGCTTCTTATCTGCGGAATAACGGTTACTATAAGTTCACGAAGGAGGACGTGCATTTCAGCGCTGACACGGCAGTCAATTCAACAGAAGTGGATGTGTTGCTACGCATCACGCTGCATCAAGAGAACGGACGCACGGAAGCCACTGAGCATAAAACTTACGCAATTGGTCAAGTGAACTTTCTGACCGATGTCACCTCGCCCGACACACCCACCGACACCATCTCATACAAGGGATATAACTTCATTCATCAGGATGAGCAACATTTCCGCAAACGCCCGCTCATCGGAAACACGCTGATTCGGCCAGGTGACCTTTTCTGCGACAATCGTTTGCGTCGAACCTACACCAACTTCACACGCCTTGGTGCCATTTCGTTCTCCAACATCAATCTGGTGGAACGTCCTGGAACTGACACGCTCGACTGCAACATCATCGTGAACCACTCCAAGCCCCACTCTTTCGGATTCGACGTCGAAGCCACCAACTCAGCAGGTGACCTCGGAGCCGCCATCTCCACGTCGTATCAGAACAACAACCTGTTTCGGGGCTCTGAATCCTTCACCTTCAAAATCAGAGGAGCCTACGAAGCCATCACGGGCCTTGAAGGCTATGACGGCCACAACTATCTGGAAGTGGGCAATGAAGCCACATTGAGTTTCCCGCTTTTCCTGTTCCCTTATGTCAAACGTGAGTGGGGAACCGCACACAACGCCTCTTCTGAAATTTCCTTGCAGCATAACATCCAGAAACGTCCAGAGTTCACCCGACGGGTGATGACAGCCGCATGGCGCTATAAGTGGAGCAGCCTCAGCCAGCGCGTACAGCACCGCTACGACCTCATTGAGGTGAACTACATCTACATGCCCTGGATTTCACGAACATTCAAGGAACAATACCTCGACTCGCTGGGCAAGACAAACGCCATCCTGAAATACAACTACGAGAACCTGCTCATCACCAAGATGGGCTACACCTATTCTTACAACTCGTTGGGTGCACGTGAACAGATTTATGGCAAGAACGCCCATACCTTCCGTTTCAACATCGAGACCTCCGGCAATTTGCTTGGCGGCATCTCCAACGTCTTCGGCAGCAAGAAGAATCACGAGGGACAATACACCTTCTGCGGCAGCGCGTATGCTCAGTATGTGAGGGGCGACTTCGATTTCGCCCAGAGCCTCAGCATCGGAAAGAACACATCTGTGGCCTTTCATGGAGCCTTCGGCATCGCCTATCCTTATGGCAACTCCAACCAGTTGCCGTTCGAGAAACGCTATTTTGCAGGAGGAGCCAATAGCGTGCGCGGTTGGTCGGTGCGTTCCCTCGGACCTGGCGCTTACAACGGGAAAGATAAGGGCATCAACTTCCTCAACCAGTCGGGCGACATCAAACTGGACCTCAGCGTTGAATTCCGCACCAAACTCTTTTGGAAATTCAGCGGCGCAGCCTTTGTCGATGCAGGCAACATTTGGACCATCCGCGAATACAAAGACCAACCCGGCGGCGAGTTCCGTTTCAACACATTTGTAGAACAAATCGCTGTTGGTTATGGACTCGGTCTCCGCATGGATGCCAACTTCTTCATCGTCCGCTTCGATGCCGGCATGAAAGCCATCGACCCCGCCTATACAGGTCGGAAGCACTACCCCATCACCCGCCACGATTTCGACCGCGATTTCGCCTTCCACTTTGCTGTGGGAATGCCGTTCTAAAAAACTCTGGAACGGAACACACCCACAACCTCCACCGACTCTATGTAAGAGCCTCCACTTACTCTGTGTAAGTACCTCCGCTTACTCTGTGTAAGAACCTCCGCTTACTCTGTGTAAGAACCTCCACTTACTCTGTGTAATAACTTCCACTTACTCTGTGTAAGTACCTCCATCACCTTACTGTAAGTACCAAAATAAATTCCTTCTTTGAATTGATGAATTCGTAGAAGGAATTGATGAGTAAGTAGAAGGAATTGATGAATCAGTAGAACGAATTGATGGGAAAGCATCTGATTCGAAGGATGGGAGCGCTTTCCCTTTTCTTTTGCAAAGATACGATATTTTTTTGACTTTGTCAAGAGTTTGCCATTTGGATTCTCGCCTTCACTTCAAGTTTTTTGTAGTTTCCTTCCCCATCCTGCCGCATATTTCAAAAAAATGTAGTAACTTTGCATGTAGAAATCAAATAACACATATATAAATATGTACAGAACACATACGAATGGGGAGTTGAGGCTCTCCGACGCTGGTAAGCAAGTGACGCTTGCCGGATGGGTGCAGCGCACGAGAAAGATGGGAGCGCTGACCTTTGTTGATTTGCGTGACCGCTACGGCATCACGCAGTTGGTGTTTAATGAGGAGACGAACGCTCCGCTGTGTGAACGTGCCAACAAACTGGGTCGCGAGTTCGTGATTCAGGTGACGGGCACGGTGGCTGAGCGATACAGCAAGAACAAGAACCTGCCGACGGGAGACATCGAGATTGAGGTGAGCGAGTTGACGGTGCTGAACGAGTCGGTGACTCCTCCGTTCACGATTGAAGACATCTCCGATGGTGGCGATGACCTCCGCATGAAGTACCGCTATCTGGATTTACGCCGCAACCCTGTGCGCCGGAATCTGGAACTGCGCCACAAGTTCTGCATTGCTGTGCGCAACTACTTGAGCAACCTCGGATTCCTGGAGGTGGAGACGCCGATGCTGATTGGCTCCACTCCTGAGGGTGCCCGCGACTTCATCGTGCCTTCGCGCATGAACCCAGGTCAGTTCTATGCCCTGCCACAATCGCCTCAGACCTTGAAGCAGTTGCTGATGGTGGCCGGTTTCGACCGCTACTTCCAGATTGTGAAGTGCTTCCGCGACGAGGACTTGCGTGCCGACCGCCAGCCGGAGTTCACGCAGATTGACTGCGAGATGTCGTTCGTGACTCAGGAGGACATCATCCAGACGTTCGAGGGCATGGCGAAGCACTTGTTCAAGGAGTTGAGAGGCGTGGAGATTGAAGGCAACTTCCTCCGCCTGCCTTGGATAGAGTGCATGAAGCGATTCGGAAGTGACAAGCCCGACATGCGTTTCGGCATGGAGTTTGTGGAGTTGGACGATGTGCTGAAGAAGGGCACGTTTGCCGTGTTCGACGATGCAGCCTACATTGGCGGTATCTGTGCGGAAGGCTGTGCCTACTACACGAGAAAGGACATTGACAAGTTGACCGAATGGGTGAAGCGTCCGCAGATTGGCGCGAAGGGCATGGTGTATGCCCGTGTGCAGGAAGACGGCAGCGTGAAGTCATCGGTTGACAAGTTCTATACGCAGGAAGACCTGCAAGCCTTGAAGGAGAAGATGGGTGCCAAACCTGGCGACCTCATCCTCATCCTCAGCGGCAACGATGCCATGAAGACACGCAAGCAGTTGTGCGAATTGCGTCTGGAGATGGGCGAACGCCTCGGCTTGAGAGACAAGAACAAGTTTGCCCTGCTGTGGGTGACCGAGTTCCCGATGTTCGAGTGGAGCGACGAGGAGCAGCGCCTGATGGCAATGCACCACCCATTCACACACCCGATGGACGAAGACATCCACCTGCTGGACAGCGACCCTGCAGCCGTGCGTGCCGATGCCTACGACATGGTGTGCAACGGCATCGAAGTGGGTGGCGGTTCCATCCGTATCCACGACCCGAAACTGCAGGCAAAGATGTTCGAGATTCTCGGCTTCACGCCTGAAAAGGCAGAGGAGCAGTTCGGCTTCCTGATGAACGCCTTCAAGTATGGCGCACCTCCTCATGGCGGTTTGGCATACGGGCTCGACCGCTGGGTGAGCATCTTCGCAGGCCTCGACTCCATCCGCGACTGCATCGCATTCCCAAAGAACAACAGCGGACGCGACGTGATGCTCGATGCACCTTCATTTGTGGATCAGAAACAACTCGACGAAGACTTCATCGCACTTAATCTGCCAAAGGAACAATAACAATGCCACTAACATTTTTAAGCCTCGGAAGCGGCAGTTGCGGCAATTGTTACTATCTGGCTACGGAGCAGGATGCCATCCTGGTCGACTGTGGTATTGGTTTGCGGCGGCTCAAGAAAGATGTGCATGAGTATGGAATCAAACTGGGCAAGGTGAGGGGCATCCTCATCACCCACGACCATGCCGACCACATCAAGAATGCCGGAAAAATCAGCAAAGAATTCGACATCCCCGTGTATGCCACAACGCTGGTGCACGAGGGCATGGACAGGAACTGGCAAAGCGCCGAGAAAGTGCCAACGGAAAACCGCCACTATGTGGAAAAGGACGAACCGTTCCAGATTGGCGACTTCCGCGTCACAGCCTTTCCGATTCCTCACGACGCCTCAGAAAACGTGGGATATCACATCGAAGTGGGCGACAAACGCTTCACCGTGATGACCGATGTGGGTGCAGCCACCAACGAGGTGGAACAATACATCGGCAAAAGCACCCACCTCATCTTCGAGGCCAACTACGACGACGAGATGCTGCAACAGGGACGCTATCCCGAAATCCTGAAGGAGCGCATCGCCAGCGGACACGGACACCTGTCGAACAACAAAGCAGCCACAGCATTGGCTCAGAATTTTCATGCCGACCTGAAGTCCGTTTGGCTCTGCCATTTGAGCGAAGAGAACAACCATCCAGAACTGGCACGCAAGACCGTGGAGACCGTCTTGCGAAGTTACGGAATCATCGCAGGCGTTGACTTCACACTCGAAGTGCTGCGACGGAAAATCTCCACAGGCCCCTTCTTTTTGTAACGGCCAAGCACACAAAAAGGCAAAGTGAAAAGTGAAAAAAGCAACCAGCCCCCACCCTAAGGGCACTTATTATGGTTTTTTCACCTTTTAGTTTGCCTTTTTTTCATGTTTTTTTTGTACCTTTGCATGTCTTTTGTATACACATGCGGAAAGACGAAGCCAAAGCAACAAAGCATGAAATCAAAAAAAATTCTATTCATCACCACAGAAATCGACCCCTTCGTTTCAGAGACTCCTACTTCTCTGAAGGGACGAATTCTGCCACAATCCATCCAGGAAGCAGGTTACGAAATCAGAACCTTCTCTCCCAAATGGGGCAACATCAATGAGCGTCGCAACCAACTGCATGAAGTCATCCGGCTTTCAGGCATGAACCTCATCATTGATGACACAGACCACCCACTCATCATCAAAGTGGCCTCGCTCCCCACAGCCAAGATGCAAATCTACTTCATTGACAACGACGACTACTTCATGAAGCGTGGCATCCTGACCGACAAGGAAGGCAAGGAATATGCTGACAACGGGGAACGCGCCATCTTCTACGCACGCGGCGTGCTCGAAACCGTGAAGAAACTGCGTTGGACACCCGACATCATCCACTGCCACGGATGGGCCACAGCGCTTGCTCCCTTCTACATCAAGCAGGCATACGCTGACGAACCATCTTTCCGCGACACCAAAGTGGTGATGGAAGTCTCGGCAAAAGAATTCAACAGCGACCTTGGCGCCGAAAACGCAAAGTTTGTGGAATACAAAGACGCACACTACGACGACATCAAAGACATCTGTGCAGACAGTTATGGCCACACAGAACTGGAGAAAATCGCCGTCAAGTTCTCTGACGGTGTCATCATTGAGGACAACAATGTTGACCCCGCCATCATCGAATACGCCAAATCACGCTCCATCCCTGTGCTCGAACCGGTAGAGGGCGACTTCAAAGAGGCATACAGCGCATTCTACGATTCACTTTGTCCAGAAGAATAACAAGATGAAACTGAAATATCTTTTTGCGTTGGCCACAGTGCTGCTCATGCTCACATCCTGCGATGATGACACCGCAACCTTGGGCGTTGACATGATGCCAACGGCAGACCTCATCACAAAGAACTTCCAGACTTATGAAGTCACCACGGAGTCCTATGCTGTAGGCGATGCCGTGTTGGCGCGCACCAGCAAGTCCTATCTCGGACGATTCACCGACCCCGAAACAGGCACCACCATCAAGAGCGACTTCTTGACACAGTTCCATTGTGACGAAAACTACGAACTGCCAACCAACATCGAGAATGATGAGTGCACCCAACTCGACTTGAGACTTCTTGTCGAAGACTTTGTGGGCGACTCCTTGGCCACCTTCAAACTCAGCGTTTACGAACTGACCGAGCAACTCGACCCCAATGCTGATTACTACACTAACATCGACCCCACGCAATACTACGACACATCCGCTGAGCCCATTGCTACAAAATATTTCACCCTCAGCGACCGCACTATCAGCGACTCGGCACGATGGGCAAAAGGTTATGTCAACAATATACGCGTGACTCTGCCACCCAGCCTCGGCACAAAAATCATTGCCGACTACAGGCAGCACCCTGAGCACTTTGAAAACACCTCCACATGGCTTCGCAGCGGAAACCCATGCAGCAAAGGCCTCTACTTCAAACTGGAGAGCGGCGATGGTGCTATGGCCTACATCGACATTGTGCAGTTGAACATGTTCTTCAAATACTACGACAGAGAGTTCAAGAAGGACACCATTGGAGTCAGCACATTTGCGGCAACCGAAGCAGTCGTGTCTGCCACACGTTTCGAAAACTCGAACTTGGAGACACTGCTCGACGACACCGACGCCACCTACCTGAAGAGCCCTGCAGGCATCTTCACATTGGCTACATTGCCAGCCGACAAGATCAACGTGAACGACACCATCAACTCGGCTCAACTCACGCTGACACGCTACAACGACAAAGTGGACAGTTCTTTCAAACTCGCCATTCCTAAGACTGTGCTGCTCGTCAGATTGGACGATTATCTGAACGGATTCTTCGAGGACTATCAGGTGAACGACAGCAAAGAATCTTACTTGGCCACCTTCAACAGCAACAACAACACTTACGTGTTCAGCAATATTGCTCGCCTTGTCACTCGCATGGCCAAAGAGAAGAAAGAGGGTAAAGCCTCCGAAAACTGGAACAAAGTGCTTATCATTCCTGTGGAGACAACCAAAGACTCCAACGGCAATATCGTGAAACTCAACCACGACTTTAGCATGAGTAGCGCACGCCTTGTGGGAGGCAGCACGAAGATAAAGATGGATGTCATCTACTCCAGTTTCCAATAACATAAAAAAAGGGCATCCTTTAGTGACAGCACATCAAAAACGCCGTTCCCTATTCTATTGACGAATCAATGAATAGGAAACAGCGTTTTTTGATGCGTTTCTGTCTGATGAGTCTTAACCTCGCAATTGTTCAATAAGCGGAATCAACACCTTCTTGATGACCTTCTCGTTCAGTTGGTGTTCCCCATCAAATCGTGTCACGTGGTCAGCCAAGTAGTTCTTCTTGAAGAGCGCCTCGGCATTCGTGACCGATGTGTCGTGTAACCCCACCAGACACCAGCACGTCTCTTTCTGTTCGGGCGTGATGTTCTTGAATTGCTGGCGCTCCATCTGGTTGTGATGCTGAATGATATCCTTCGTAATCTTGAAAGTCTTGGCACCATCATAACGGCCATTGAAGAACTGGTGTTCCCCTGTTTTCAGCACCTTCGACATAGTGGACATCGTAAATGCGGGATTGACCAGAATGCGACGGAAATCGCGCATCTGCTGGGCATACATGCCTCCCATGCTTGTGCCGACAACGAGGTCTGGTTGCTCCTTCTGACACAGTTCCTTCAGATACGGCAAAGCCTCCACGGGGTCAATGGGAATGTCGGGAGCAATCACTTCATCATTGGGAAGCTCCCTTCGCAGAGTCTGCACGGTTCCGCTGGCATGCGAAGAACCGAATCCGTGAAAATAGATGATTTTCATACTTGTTTCTTCAAAAAGATTTCGTGGTCAATATTCCGTGGATATTCTTCTTTGTAATGAGTCACCATCATCATGGTCTTGTTCTTCCGTTGGCAGAACACTTCAATGATGTCCTTCACCAGTCGGCGGTTCTTCAAGTCAAGCCCATGCAGAGGCTCATCAAGAATCAGGAGTGAAGGGTCTTTCACGAAGGCACGAGCCAACAAGACAAGGCGCTGTTCGCCGCTACTCAATTTGAGGAAAGTGGTGTCAGCATATTGCTTCACACCAAAGATGTCCATCCAAAACTCACAAACGGCGCGCTGTTCAGGCTTCGGTTTTCTGTAGAGCCCCGACACATCGCTCAATCCACTTGCCACGATGTCCACCGCTGGAATGTCCTTCATGTAGGCGCGGTGCATCTCTGGTGAAATGTAGCCAATGTGCTTCTTGATGTCCCAAATGCTCTCACCTTTTCCTCGCTGATGTCCAAACAGCACAATGTCGTTCGCATAACTCTGAGGGTTATCAGCACACACGATGCTCAGCAGCGTCGACTTCCCTGCCCCATTCTCACCACTCAGCGCCCAGTGCTCGCCATTCATCACCGTGAAGCTCAAATCCTTCAAAATGGTGCGTTCACCATAGCGGATATTCACCTTTCGGAAATCAATCACTTGTTCTGTACCTGGCGCCACTTCTTGCTGGTCCTCTTCCAAGTATGGCAAAGCCAGAATTGCCCGTTCCTTCTCTTCCGACAACATTCTGGGAGGCACAGGAACCCTGCTTTCCTTATATTCCTGCAAGGTCATCTTCTTCCCCACCTTCATATCCACCACTGGCACCACATGCGTGATGAAGTCAGGAATGTCATCAGTCTTCGACAACACCAACACCACCGACACATTGGTTTCTTGGGTCAACAACGTGAGGAACTCCGCCAACTGCTGACGGGCATTCACATCCAACCCGATAAAGGGATTGTCCATGATGAGCACCCTTGGATTGGTGAGCAAAGTCTTGGTCAGTTGGAACTTGCGCAACTCTCCACTGCTCAACAAGATGATGTGCTTGTCCAGCAATTGCTCAAGATGGAAAATCTCATACAGATGCTTGCGCACCTTCTCCAGTTCCCTGCGCATCTCTTGCTTGTCCTGCTCTTCCTGCGCCAATCGTTCCGCCTCCTGTTCGGGTGTCTCGTCACGCACCAGGAACTTGTCAAACACCGTCTTGCGCGTCAGTCCCTCTTCAGCAATGCAGAACGACTCCGCCAGCAAGTCTTTCACCAATGGTGTTTCCTCGATATCGTTCTGGTTCCAACGCTGCTGATAGTAATACACCCCCTCCGTTGTTCCGTAGGAATCCCTGAAGGTCAGATACTTCAGGTTGTCGCTCACCATCGTCGCCTTGCTGGGCGTGAAGTCATACTTCACCCCATTCATCGGCATCAGCGCACACTTGCCCGTCAAGATGTCCACCAGCCGCGTCTTACCACTGCCGTTATCACCCACAATGGCCAGTTGTTCACCCTTCAACAGTTCAAAGTCAATGGGTGCGCCCATCCGATAGAGCGGATGGCGCACCTCACCTTTTGTTATCTCAATGATTTTCTGCATAGAACGCTTACCAAAGACTTTCTTCTTCCTCCTCACCTTCCTTGATCACTTCCGTACTACGTGAAGCAGCGCCCACGGTCGGTCCGGAAGGGCTTGATGGAAGGGTCACAGGCAACAACATCACCTGCATATCTGTTAGACAGCGCCTTGTTTCAGGTTTCTGATATGACTTTCTCATTGCTTTATCTTTTTATTTTTTGAAAATCTTGTTACCGTTCACCATATAAATGCCCTTCGGCAAACTCTTCCATTGCTCGACAGTGCCCACCTGCATGCCTTGCATGTTGTAGATGACATCGTTCGTCTTCTGTACACGACCAGCCTTCACATCCAACATTGGGATGCCCGTAGCCTCATCGTCAGAAACAAACGCGATGCTCAAGGTCTGAGTCACAACCGTGCGGCCAGATGCCATGAAGTATGCGCGGAATGGAGCCACATCTGCCGATGCCTGCTGAGAGAACGCCGTACCTGCCTCATTCAGCACATACGCGTCGTTGAGTGTCTGCGGTGTAGTAATACCCTTGAACACGTAGTTGCTGCCATTGAGCACCGACATAGCATTGCCCGCGATGGCTGCATTGAAGCTTTCGAACGTGATGGCCTTGCCCGTCAAGTCAAACTGACTTCCCCATGCATCGCTGGGCACACTGATGACGTATGGCACGTTGGCCTTCATCTCTTCAGCATGGGCAAACGTCACAACATTCCCAGCATCAGTCACAAAGGCATACACCCAGAAGTCCTGGCCCTTGTCGCCGTCGCTGTGGAACCAGTCAATCACCTCTTCACCCACCTTAACGGTAGCCACATCAAACGGAAGCACGATGGTGTTCCATCCTGAATAATCAGCCTGCAGGCCCTTATCGAACGTGCGTGTGTAACTGATATTCTGTGCCGTGAAGTTGATGGGCGAATAGAAACCATTCACACCATCATCCACCAGTGTGATGTTTTCAGCCACATCACCCTTCACCACATTGCCGGTGATGCCGCTTGGCGTTATTGCTTCAGCATCCAGCAGATAGAGGCAGTTGGGATTCTCGTTTGGAGCGACGCTCGTCACAGTGTTCTGTCCGCGCAGGTCAACAGTCGTTGCATGGGCAGGAACAGTCAAATTGGCTGATGGCAATTGCATCGTCTTCGTGCCGTCTGCATGGAAAACAGAAATCGCTGCACGTGCTTCATGATAACCCGTATAAGGTCCCTGAGTTTGTGTCCCATTCGGATAATAAACCACCATAGCCTTGTATTGCTTACCTATCTCCACATTCATTGTCTCCGTCTTCGTGATGGTCGAGTGAGGTGCAACATAAATCGCCTGCGGAGAGAAGGACGCATTTTCCTGTCCTTGTTCGAAGAAAGCAATTCCGAAATTCCCCATATAGGCAACATCATTATTGTTGGTGATGGTCACGGTGGCCACCGCTTCATTACCCAAGATGTACTGTGGCGAGCCGTCACTCAGATTCAATGCAATATCAAAGTCTAACGTTGGTCGAGTCACAGCACCGCTGATGGTGATGCTTCCAGAACCATCAATCGACTCCGTCGCTCCATTGAACAATTTTCTGACGAATGTCACCGTCGGAGAACCCGTCCAATTTGGCTTAAAGGTAAACGTAGTGGTCAAAGAGCCATTGGCTGGCACCTCCACACCACGGCCAGCCAACTGCTGACTGCCCATCATCATCAGCACATCGCCTCTGAACACGCCCTTGCCACTGTTGGTGATGGTGGCTTGCACCGTTTGCAGCGTGTTAGGCTTACCATCCGTTTTCTGTTTCACGTCCGAAATCGACAAATTGAATTTCACCTCCGTCACAGTCACATCTGTTGCACCAGCCACCAACTCCACGCAGTAGCTGTCAGAGCCGAAACACTCCTGTCACTTATCGTCACCCGTTCCTGCCTTTTTGCACACAAACTTCGCCCTGTAGGTTTTACCCTCCTCTACCGCCGAAAGATCCACAGGGAAACTTGCACCAATCGTTGTCCCAGAACTTTTATCCACCGTCAGCAACATTTGAGCATACACCTTCAGCAGGTTGCCTTCCTCATCAAACAATCCCACCGAAATGTCATAATTGGAAGATTCATACTGCAAATTCCAAAGACTTATCGACTGGAAAGGCAACCAAACCACATCCTTCGCCACCGTTGAGGTACCCGTATAGGTAAGGTTCGAAATGGTCAGTCGTGGCTCTTCCTCAGCCGCTGCTGCACGTAAACCAATCACAATTTCCTGATTCATCGTGAAACCATCATACGTCGAACTGCCACCCGTACCGCTATCATTTGGATTCAGCACCTGCAGCAAGAAGTAGCCATTAGCCTTGCCACCCCATCCCCAGTTGATGTGGTAGTAACCATCCTCGCCACAACCATCACACACAAACGCATGGCCACCCCCTGTCGACTGTGCACCTATCATCACAGGACAACCTGCCTCCAGTTCGCCATAAATCAGATCTTCCCATTCCGAAGCCGTATAGTTGACACGATTCAGGTGTTGAAGGTTACTCTCATATCCAAAATACTCCTTCAGCATAGACGGTGCATCCTCCAAAAACGCACTCGAAGTGCTCGTCCTATAGATCATTTTGACGGCCGTTCCACAATACCGCATCAACTTCGCCACAGCTTGTGCATTCACATCCTCCTTATCTTCCTTACCCGTGTAGGTATCCTGCATATTTTCCCAATAAAACGAAGCAATGGTAGGGCATGCCGACACCACCACACTCCCAGAGGTCGTATAGCCAGGAATCTCCTTTGTTGTGCCCACAGGAAAGCCAAACCGCTTGTGCTGATCATACAGCACCTGAGCTATCGCCGTGGCCACACAACCGGTCACACAATAGTCTTTGCCCACTTGTGGACATTCATAATAATACGGTGCGTTCTGATCCCACAGAGTCGTCATCAGCGGGCTGATGCTCGCCTTCACAGCGTGTGACCTCTGTGACCTCTTTCCGCTCTGTGCACCCTGTGTACTCTGTGTTTCCTCCAGCCATTCAATCTGGTCGGCATAACCTTGCAGCCAAGCCCGCATGTTGTCGGGAATGTTCTTGCTGTCGAACGTTCCCTCGTCAGCATAGCCGATGATTTCAGGCGTCAAATCTGAACCACTGACAATGACAAAGCCATCATTGTCGTTGACATTAAATACGTAATAAGCCTCATTGCTTGTGGCCAGCGAAAGGTCTTGCAGACTTGCTGACCTGCCGAGCCGCGCACTCTCCGTTGCCCTCCCATTGAGGAACACCAGCGCCTTCGACTGAGCCTCTTCGCTGTCCACCGGCCCGGCAAAGAGCGTCGAAGTCAGCAGCAGACTCATCGCTAAAAGAAAAAGTTTTTTCATTGTTCGGTCTTCGATAAAGGTTATTGAATATGATTGATTTCTATCTGGCCATGCGGTAGATTTCCGCAATATCCTCCATGCGGAGCACCTTGAATTTTCCTTGGGTGATCGTCCCGTTGCGAGTGCACTTGTTGGCCATCTCTACAATCTCCTCCTCCGTCACCTCACGACCAATCAGTTCGTGGATGCTGTTCGGCATACCGATGGCGTGATAGAAGCGTTCCATCGCCGCAATGCCCTTCAACGCTGTTCCTTCCGGGTCAGTGTAGTCATTCTCCACACCCATCACATTGACAGCAAATCGCACGAATCGGCTCACATTCTCCTTCATCACATAACGAGCCCAACTTGGCCAGACAACAGCCAGTCCTGCCCCGTGCGTCACGTCGAACATGGCACTCAACTCATGCTCTATCTGGTGCGTCGCCCAGTCGCCATTCACACGGTATCCCGTCACATCGTTGTGCGCCAAACTGCCTGCCCACATAATTTGTGCCCTGTTGCGATAGTCCTCCGGATTCTTCAGCACCGCAAACACGCAGTCCTTCATCGTCCGCATCAAGGCCTCGGCAATGGCATCCGTCACCGTCATGTCGCAATCAGGATTGAAGTAGCGCTCCATCGTATGCAGCATGATGTCCGTCACACCCGCCGCTGTCTGATAGGCAGGAAGCGTGAATGTCCGTTCCGGATTCATAATGGCAAACTTCGGACGGGAAATGTTGTTGGAATAGCCCAATTTCAGCCACACCTCACCCTCATCATTCGTAATCACGCTCGCCTCGCTCATCTCGCTACCAGCAGCAGGAATGGTCAACACACTCGCCACGGGAAGGCAGGTCTCGGGAGCAGCCTTTCCAGCATAGAAATCCCACACATCGCCCTCGTAAGGCACACCGTATGCAATGGCCTTCGAAGAGTCAATCACACTGCCGCCGCCAATCGCCAGAATCAGGTCAACCCCCTTCTCGCGGCACAGCGCAATGCCCTCCTTCACTTTCGACAGACGCGGATTCGGCACCACCCCACCCAACTCAACATACTCAATGCCATCTTTTGCCAGCAAGCCGCACACCTTGTCGAGCAAACCCGACCGCTTCGCGCTCTGACCGCCATAGTGCACCAGCACCCGGCTGCCGCCATACTTCTTAACCAACTGAGCCACTTTTTCTTCCGACTCTCTGCCGAACACCACCTCTGTAGGTGCATAAAACGAGAAATCCTTCATAGACGTTTCATTATTTTTATTTGCAAAGATACCTATAATATTTTTTAGTGACAAATTATATCCAAGAAAAACGCACAGGTTTCTCTATTTTCTCCTGCTCCTGCTGCACCAGCCACACAACTTATCAACACTTCACACAAAAAAATGAGGGTGTGAGGCTACGGCGTTGAGGTAATTACGGGAACGGCAGTGGCGTAATTACGGGAGTGGCGGTAGCGTAATTACGGGAACGACGGAGGGGCAAGCTCTTACTTCTTTGTGCTGCAATTACACATACCGTTGACTGGCGTCGAAGGTACTCTCGTTCGACAATAAAAAAGAAAAAAGCGTTTTCATTTTGTATTGTGCTCACATAATCATACCTTTGCAAACAGATTGAAACAACAAGGAAATATGCACGACATGAAAAAGATTGACATCAAGACATTAGGACGCGAGGATGCGTTCGACCTGATTGGCACGCAGTGGATGCTCGTGACGGCAGGCACGAGTGAACAATTCAACATGATGACGGCCTCATGGGGCGGCATTGGATGGCTGTGGAACAAGCCTGTGGCGTTCATCTTCATCCGTCCTGAGCGATACACCCATGAGTTCATCGAGGCGAATGAACGGCTGACGCTGTCGTTCTATCCAGAGGACTGTCGCAAGGCCTTGCAGTTGTGCGGCACCAAGAGCGGCAGAGACATAGACAAGGTGGCTGAGACAGGACTGAACCCTGTGGAATTGGAGAGTGGCGCCATCACCTTCAAAGAGGCACGCCTGACACTCGACTGCCGCAAACTGTTCAAGACCGACATGAAGGCGGAGAACTTCATCGACAAGGACATCCTGGCACGTTGGTATAACGACCAGCCTGGTGGCGGCTTGCACTCTATCTATGTGGTGGAGATTGAACAGGCATACGAACACCGACTGAGATAAAACAGACAAAATATGAACAAGGCAATCACATTCATCATGGCCATGCTGGGGATAGGCACCTCTGCATGCAGCCAGTCTTACCAAGACCTGAACGTGGAAGAATTCTCCGCGTTGGTAGAGACTCCCAACACACAATTAGTGGATGTCAGAACACCCGAAGAGTATGCCGAGGGACATTTGGAAGGTGCCATCAACATCGACCAGAAAAGCGAGTCTTTCATGTCGCAGGCAAAAGCAAAACTGGACACGACAAAAGCCGTGGCTGTCTATTGCCGCAGCGGCAGAAGGTCGGCCGATGCTGCTACGAAACTGGCAGGAGAAGGCTTTCAAGTGATGAACCTGAAGGGGGGCATCCTTGCATGGAAAGAGAAACAGATGCCAGTGACTACCAGTACTACGGAGGTGGACATCTTCAAAACAAAAAGCGGAAAAACCGTGCGCATCTATGCCTTGATGCATGCCAGCATCCGCCTTGTGTTCGACGGTAAAGAGGTGGAGATTGACCCTGTGAGAAAGTTGGGCGACCGCACAACAGACTACACGCTCCTACCCCAAGCGGACTTCATCTTTGTAACGCATGAGCATGGCGACCACTTTGACCGTGATGCCATCAAGCAACTGACCCGTACAGGCACACAGTTCATCACCAATCGGCGTTGTGCCGACATGGCGGGTTACGGGCTGGTCATGAACAATGGTGACCACGAAGACTTAAACTTTGGCATACATGTAGAGGCTGTCCCTGCTTACAACATCACAGAGGGGCACACGCAGTTTCATCCCAAGGGACGTGACAACGGCTACATCCTCACACTCGATGGCCTACGCATCTACATTGCCGGCGACACGGAAGACATCTCCGAAATGGCAGACATCCACGACATAGACATCGCCTTCCTGCCCTGCAACCAACCCTACACGATGACGACAGAGCAGTTGGTAAAGGCTGCCAAGACCATCAAGCCCAAAGTCCTCTTTCCATACCATTATGGTCAGACAGATGTCTCTTCCATTCCCGAGCAACTGAAAGGAGATGGGATAGATGTGAGAATCAGGCACTACGAATGAATCTGCTCGGATAAACAAAAAAGGGAGCCATCCACGACAGGATGGTTCCCTTTTTTTGTGTGTTGAATGGATATCACTCCTTCACCACGTCCTTCACCAATCTTACTGCCATCTCGAAGGCAGACACCGTACAACCACGAGCAGGCCAGATGCTGGCAAGAGAGATGCTCATGTAGTCGTCGCTTGTTGACCAATACTCACCTTCTGTGGGCTTGCCGTCATCGGAGAAACTCCATGTCGTGAGAGGCAGGAACACCGCACCAGCAGTTTCCATCTTCTCCCAAGTGGCGGCATCATACACGTTGATGCTAGTCAAGTCGGTTTCGTCAGAAATGTTCTTGACATCGATGCTGCTGGATGTAACCTTGGCAGTGTCAGCCAACGAGGTGAACTGCACATCGGAAGGCTGTTCCCACTCGTCAGGCAGCAAGATGATACCCTTGGCACCTTCCACCGTTCCATAAGCAATCAAGTTGATAGCGTTGGGGCGATTCATCACTACGTACTCCCACTCTTCTGCAGTGAGGGTGCGCCACTGGTAGCCACCACCGTTAGCAATGGGTTGGGTGCCCCAATCGACGAATTTAGCCTCATCTTCACAGCGCTCGTAGGTAGGTTTATCGCCTGAGCCCCAGCCAAACTTGTCGAATACGTCCTTCTCGTCCCAATCGACACGCTCCTCTCCAAGTATCACCCACTGATGCTCGGCAAACTGGAGTGTGCCAGCAGTTTTGGAATACTGCAGATTGCCACTCGAAAACTTCACCTGTTTGGTTTCACTCACAGAAAACACACCATTGATAGTGCCTTCTTCCTTGCTGTCGCAACTTGCCAGCAACATAGCGGCGCACATTGCGCCAAAGAAAAGAAATCTCTTCATAGGTCAATTTTTTGAAAATAGGTTAGTTTTTGAAAGAAGGCCCGCATCCACTTTTGGGATACGAGCCTTCTGTTTATAAGATACAAAATTACTTGTTCAGAGCAAGTGCAACGTTCACGGCGCATGCTACGGTGCAACCTACCATTGGGTTGTTACCAATGCCGAGGAAGCCCATCATCTCAACGTGAGCAGGAACGGAAGAAGAACCTGCAAACTGAGCGTCAGAGTGCATACGGCCGAGAGTGTCAGTCATACCGTAAGAAGCAGGACCTGCAGCCATGTTGTCTGGGTGGAGTGTACGACCTGTACCACCACCTGATGCTACAGAGAAGTATGGCTTGCCAGCGAGGACACGCTCCTTCTTGTAAGTACCTGCCACTGGGTGCTGGAAACGAGTTGGGTTGGTAGAGTTACCTGTGATAGAAACATCCACGTTCTCCTTCCAGAGAATGGCAACACCTTCACGAACATCGTCAGCGCCGTAGCAGTTCACCTTGGCACGAGGACCATCAGAATAAGCCTTAGTCTTCACCACCTTGAGTTCGCCTGTGAAGTAGTCGAACTGAGTCTGCACATAAGTGAAACCGTTGATACGAGAGATAATCATGGCTGCGTCCTTGCCAAGACCGTTGAGGATACAACGGAGTGGCTTCTTGCGCACCTTGTTAGCCATCTCGGCAATCTTGATAGCACCTTCAGCAGCTGCAAATGACTCGTGACCTGCGAGGAATGCGAAACACTCAGTCTCTTCGCGCAGCAGACGAGCAGCGAGGTTACCGTGACCGATACCTACCTTACGATCGTCAGCCACAGAGCCTGGGATACAGAATGCCTGGAGACCGATACCGATAGCCTCGGCAGCGTCAGCAGCGTTCTTGCAACCCTTCTTCAGAGCGATAGCAGAACCTACCACGTAAGCCCACTTTGCGTTCTCGAAGCAGATGCGCTGAGTTTCTTCACATGTGATGTATGGGTCGAGACCTGCCTTTTCGCAGATTTCGTTTGCCTCTTCGATAGAGGAAATGCCGTTCTCGTTCAAAGCAGCAAGAATCTGCTTCATGCGACGGTCTTGTGATTCGAATTTAACTTCTCTAATCATAGTCTGTTTCCTCCTTTATTATTCTTTACGTGGGTCAATAGATTTAACAACTCCCTGTTCTGGTTTCGTGCGGCCATAAGTGCCTGTAACGCTCTTGAGAGCCTCGTTGGCGTCCATGCCCTTCTTCACAGCCTCCATGAACTTACCCATGTGAACGTACTCGTAGCCACAAACCTCGTTGTCGGCATCGAGGAACATCTTGGTGATGTAACCCTCGGTGAGCTGGAGGTAACGTGTGCCCTTCACCTTGGTGCCATAGAGTGTACCACACTGAGAAACGAGTCCCTTGCCAAGGTCTTCAAGACCTGCACCAATAACGAGACCACCCTCAGAGAATGCAGACTGAGTACGACCGTAAACAATCTGGAGGAAGAGTTCGCGCATAGCGGTGTTGATAGCGTCGCAAACAAGGTCGGTATTCAGCGCCTCAAGAATGGTCTTGCCTGGGAGAATCTCTGATGCCATAGCAGCAGAGTGAGTCATACCAGAGCAACCAATCGTCTCGACGAGACACTCTTCGATGATACCTTCCTTCACGTTGAGGGACAACTTGCAGCAACCTTGCTGTGGTGCACACCAACCGATGCCGTGTGTCATGCCTGAGATGTCCTTAATCTCTTTAGCCTGAATCCACTTTCCTTCTTCTGGAATAGGAGCTGGTCCGTGATTTGGGCCTTTGGCTACACAGCACATTTCCTGTACTTCTTTAGAATAAACCATAATTGTAAACCAATTTTATTGTTAATAAAACATGTGTTTTTACATCGAAATGTTTGCAAAATTAGTAAATAAAAATAAGAAGAAAGAAGTTTTTGAGGAAAAATCTTTGCAAATGGCAGCATTTTTTTTGCCGAGATGGAGAAAAGACGTATCTTTGCCCCATTGAATTTTACGATTAGCTAACGAATTAAACTTTTCTTGACAATGAGAAATGTAATGAAAAACTGGTGTGGCATGACCATATTGATGGGCATGCTGATGGGGAGTGTGAGCCATGTATTTGCGCAAGCCCCAAACATTTCAGCAACGGCCGAACCCGTCAAACACACATTCAAGGCACCTGCGGGAAAAGAGATTTACATTCCAAACGACCTAAAGGAAAATGACTTCACCGACAGCGAGTCAAAATGGAGTTATGCACGGTGTGCCTACACGGAAGATGTCATCATCTTCTGGGAGAAACCTTTCGGCCAAGACCTCAGCAAAGCACCTGACCTCGACGGACACAACATGAAGGTGGATCTCCGAAATCTGCTGCTGCGCATCCAATCCTTTTACGACTTTTACAAGGACGAACTTCAGTTCATCAAACCCGGCTCGAATGCCGACCGCTACCGCATGATGGTGATGCTCAACTACTCGCTCGAAGGCACTGCTTATGGAGGTGACTACGACGGTGTGATTGGAGCGTTATGGATTGCTCCTAACCGTGTGCAAGACAATAAATTAAACTGCATCGCACACGAACTTGGACATTCTTTCCAGTCGATGATTGTTTGCGACAAGCAAGGTGAGAGTTGGGGAGGTGGCGGCATCTTCGAGATGACGAGTCAATGGATGCTCTGGAATGTCAACCCAGAATGGCCCACTGATGAGAACTATCACTGGAAAGCCTTCATCGATCACGCCAACCTCCGTTTCCTCGATGGCGAGAACATCTACCACTCACCTTACTTGCTGGAATATTGGAGCATGAAGCACGGAAAGACTGTCATTGGCGACCTCTTCCGCAACGGAAAGCGTGGCGAAGACCCTGCATCCACCTACATGAAGATGTTCAACATGACCAACGAAGATTTTGCCAAGGAAGCGGTTGACTGCTATTCACGCTTGCTTACCTTTGACTTCCCCGGCAAACACGAGATGAACAAACGATATGCTGGCGAGTTTGTGAACCAAAAGCCTTTGCAGATGTTTGGAGCGAATGTCATCAAAATCGACACAAAGGGAAAGAAGGTGGCAAAAGTGAAGTTTGCAGGCAGCAGCAAGGAAGACGGCTTTGCCTATCGTCTTGTGGCTGTGAACGAAAGGGCAAAAGCCACCTATGGCGACATCTGCACGAAACAGAAAGGCATTGCAACACTTAACCTGCCTGCCGACACAAAGGATGCGTACTTTGTTGTGACCGCTTATCCGCTTGGCGAGTACAAACCCTACACGTTCAATCCGTATAGCAATGAGAAAACCGAAGAACCCCACATTTACACATATAATATAAAGTAAAGCATCATTCACATGAAACGCATATTTCTCACATATAACTTGCTGGCACTCGTGTTGGCCATGCAAGCACAGAACCCCGCCTTTGATGACAAAGTGAACCTCACTTCTCCTGACGGAAGGCTGAAAGTGATTATCAACACCGACAACAACACCCTCAACTACTCCGTCTTCGAGGATAACATCACCAGCCACAACATCTATGCGTGGAATAACAACATCTCACTCAATATCGAGGGAATGGGAAAGAACCAATACACGATTTCTTCCCCAAAAAGAGTGAAGGAACACTTCGATGCACCTAACTACAAATTCACTTCTTTCGACGACGAGTACAACCAAGTCGTGGTGAAAAATAAGAACGGAGTGAACGTGGAGTTCCGTGCATACAACAGCGGCATTGCTTACCGCTTCTTTACCACCTCCACCCCGAAAGATTGGAAGATTCTGAGCGAGGTGGCAGAGTTCAACTTCGCCGACGATCACACCGCTTATCTTCCCTACTCCACCAATGAGAAGAACCCGAAGGCAATGGCATTTCAAGCGACTTACGACATCACTCCTCTCTCACAGATGAAGAACCTCGAAGCGTTCCTTCCTGCCACCGTCGATTGCGGAAAAGCAAAGGTGACCATTCTCGAAACAGACGTAGAAAATTACCCCGGAATGTTTCTCCTAAATAGAAGTGATAATAAAAAGGAAATCACCTATTTAAATAAAAATATTCAAGGAATGGTTGCAGACTTCCCTGCCTATCCCAAGACCTTCGATTTCTACCCGTGGAGGCAGCAGAAATACGTCACATCCACAGAGAATTTCATTGCTAAAGGTAAGGGCAACCGCACCTTCCCATGGCGAATTCTTGCCATCACCCACGACGACAAGGAGATGCCCACTAACACCCTCGCCTACCAATTGGCTTCCCCCTCACGCATCAAGGGAAACTCATCCTGGATACGTCCCGGAAAGGTGGCATGGGATTGGTGGAACGACTGGGGCATCAGCGGCGTTGGTTTTCAGGCAGGCATCAACCAAGAGACATACAAACACTACATCGACTTTGCGGCCAAGCATGGACTGGAGTACATCATTCTCGACGAAGGTTGGTACACTCCCAAGAGCGAAGATATGCTCACAGTCATTCCTGACATCAATCTGCCAGAACTGGTACGATATGGCCAACAGAAAAACGTCGGCATCATCCTCTGGACAGTCTTCAATGTGCTTGATGCTCAGTTGGATGAAGCATGCAAAAAATATGCCGCAATGGGCATCAAGGGATTCAAGGTGGATTTTCTGGACAGATACGACCAAGAAGGTGTGGACATGATTTACCGTATTGCCGAACGTTGTGCACAAAGCCATTTGATGCTCGACTATCACGGCATCTTCGCCCCACAAGGCATCACACGCACTTACCCCAACGTCATCAACTTCGAGGCGGTGTTCGGCATGGAAGAAGTGAAGTGGACAGAACGCCACACCATACAGAAAGATGGCAAAACCGTGAATGAACCCTCGAAAGACATGCCCCTTTATGATGTCACATTCCCCTTCATCCGTGGTATGGCCGGACCTGTCGATTTCACCCCTGGTGGTATGCGCAACGCCTCAAAAGCCGATTTCCAACCCATCTACAACAACCCGATGACGATGGGTACACGTTGCCATCAACTGGCTCACTATATCGTGCATGAATCACCACTCACCATGCTGGCCGACAACCCAACCACCTATGAGAAGGAACCTGAATGTACTGAGTTTATCGCCTCACTGCCAACGGTTTACGACGAGATGCGCGTGTTAAATGGCAAAATGGGCGAATACATCATCGTGGCACGCAGAAAGGGCAACGACTGGTATGTTGCAGGTGAAACCAATTGGGAAAGTCGTGACGTAGAGGTCTGCGCAGACTTCCTTCCTGCCGGCACTTACGAACTCACCGCATTCTTCGATGGCATCAATGCTGACAAGACCGCTACCGACTACAATGTGTGGAAGCAACAGTTCACCCTACCGGTCAGCACCAATGAAACCGTCAAAGTGCATATGGCCAGCGGTGGCGGATTCGTGGCAAAATTCACCAAGAAGATTTAACGATTTTATTAGGCAGTCGCTTGGTTACTATCGTAAAAAAGTTGTACCTTTGCACCGATTTTACTCAAAAACCAATCATGTCGAAAAAAAATACAAAGAAAATGGTATCGGCAGCCCCTAAGCAATCTGTGGTGACAAAACAGACCTCGGAGCCGAATGTCAAGGAGAAGAAGCCGTTCATGCTGTCAAAAGGATTCGCCGTCGGTATCAGCATAACCGTCACGGTGATTGTAGCGGCAATGGGAGCGTACTACTTGATTGTAGAGAACAGCGACATGTTGTTCATGGCGCAAACACAATCCTTTTTCACGACCAATCGCATATTCCTAGAGGAGTGCATGCATCAGCCAGGTGGCCTCATTAGTTGGGCGGCTAGTTTCCTGACTCAGTTCTTCTATTACCCCGCTTTGGGTTCTGCCATCATGATCGCCCTTTGGGTGGCAAGCATGTGGCTGAGCAAACTGGCTTTCAAGGTGAGAATAGAATGGATGGCCGTACTGGCACTTCCAACCTTTTGCCTGTTGGCGAGCATGATTGACATGGGCTACTGGCTCTACTATCTGAAGCAGACGGGCTACTGGTTCTATGGCACTGTGGGATACCTCGTCTGCATGTTGCTGCTGTTCTTCCACAGTCTTTTCAAGAAGCCCATGGATCGCATCATCACCACTATACTGATTGCCGTTACATATCCCTTCTTTGGGTGGTACACATTATTGGCGCAGCTCTATATCGCATTCATTTCCATTGCCAACAGCATAAAGTCCTCCAAGAAAGTGGTGGAGACAGAAGAATCTGACGGCAAGAAGGAGAAATCACTTGCCTACAAGATTTCACGTCCACTCATTCCCTTCGTATTGATTGCTGTCATCCCTTTGATCTGTTACCAACTCTATCCCGACATCAGACTTGGCGATGCCTGGAGAATAGGACTTCCTGAGTTCGCCAACAATGACTTTATCAGTTTTTATCCGACCATCCCTTTTGTGGTGCTGTCCATTATTCCGATTATATTCCCTTTCCTACCAAAAAAACAAGAAATGAAGGGAGGTATGGCGTGGGCTGTTTGCCTGATCAGCATCGCCCTGTTAGTAGCCTCGTGGGTATGGGTAGGAAAGAGAAACTACCAAGACTACAATTATCACGCAGAAATGCGTATGTATCGTGCTACAGAGGAACAAGATTGGGAAAAGGTGCTGGAGGAAATGTCCAACCTTCCTGGTGATGCATCCCGACAGATGGTACTGACCAAGAATGTGGCACTCATCAACACAGGACAGATTGGCACCAAAATGTTCAAATACAACAATATGGGCAAACGCCCCGACAATGGATTTGACACGTTGCACGTACACATGGTGCAGACCGCTGGTTCCCAACTCTACTATTACCACGGCAAGACAAACTTCGCTTCACGGTGGTGCATAGAAAACAGCGTGGAGTTCGGTTATGACTTCGACAACCTGAAGCTTTTGTCGCGTTGTGCTTTGGTGAATGGTGAGATGGATGTGGCCAAGAAATACTTGAATATCCTGAAGACCAGCCTCTTCCATCGGGAATGGGCTGAGCGATTACTGCCCATCACGGAAAAGCCTGAACTCATCAAGAACTATCACGAGTTCGACAATGTCCGCACACTATACAACCACATGGGCACCACTCTCGATGGCGACAATGGTTTGGTGGAAATGTATCTGCTCAACTACTTTAGCAACACCATGAACAAAGATGACAAACTGCTGCAAGAGGTCACCCTTCTTTATTCCCTTGTGCAGAAAGACATCAAACTGTTCTGGCCGCATTTCTTCCTGTATGCCAAACTGCACGACAAGGAGAAGATGCCTGTTCACTATCAAGAGGCAGCCCTGTTATATGGAAAGTTGGAACCTCAGACGGTGAACATTGAAGGTATGCCTTTCGACGAACAGGTGACCGAAAGTTACGAAGGATTCCAGCAGTTATCGCAATCGTTGCTCCAAACTGGTATGAAGCCCGAAGAGGTGGGCAAAGCCATGAAGGACACCTATGGCGACACTTTCTTCTGGTTCTATTTCTTCTGCCGGAATTTGTACACTTATTAATTGAAATTGAAAGTTGAAAAATATAACGATTCACTTATGAACTTCAGAACACTCATATCAATCGTAGCGTTGGCTGTCATCATGACCGCCTGCAACCACCCAACCATACCCACCAATGCACAGCAGGAGTCACGTCTGCCAAGAATCTATCCTGACTATACAGAGGTGACCATCCCTTGCAACATCTGTCCTCTGAACTTTGCTGTTCAAGAGGGAGAAAGTGAAGTGGTGGCCAAGTTTACTTATCCTGGAGGTGAAAACCTCTACGGAGAAGAACAGAATGTGCTCATCGACGAGGAAGACTGGCAAAATATGCTGAAAGCCTCTATCGGGAAAAGCATTCAGGTGGAAGTGTATACAAAGAAGGGAAACGACTGGAAAGCCTTCAAGCCTTTCAACATTTACGTGGCAGAAGATTCCATCGACTCTTACATTTCCTACCGTGTCATCCAACCTTCTTATGTGGCATATGAGAGACTGAGCATCAACCAACGCAATCTCACGAATTTCGAGGAGAGGGAGATTTACAACAATATGTCGGTCAGCACCGAGGAAACCGGACAGTGCATCAACTGTCACTCCTATCAGAATTTCAAGACCGACAACATGCTCTTCCATATGCGCCAAGGCTTTGGAGGCACAATGCTCGTGGTGAATGGTGAACTGCGCAAGATTGACCTCAAGACTGACGAGACTCTCAGTGCCGGTGTTTATCCAGCATGGCATCCCACGAAGAACCTCATTGCCTTCTCCACCAACAAGACGGGGCAGTCGTTCCACACCAAAGACCTGAACAAAATTGAAGTACAAGATACTGAAAGCGACCTTATCCTCTACGATGTGGACAAGAACGAAGTGAGCATCATCTCTGAACTGGACGACGAATTGGAGGTGTTCCCCACATGGAGTCCCGACGGTAAGAAACTCTACTTCTGTTCAGCCCACTTCATCTACAAGAACGACAGCATTTCCAAGGAAACCGAAATGATTCAACGCTACAAGGAAGTGAAGTACAACCTTTATTGTGCTGACTTCAACCCCGACACCAAGGAGTTCAGCAACGTAGAGATGATTTACAACGCAGCCGACTCATTGAATCAGAGTGTCACCCTTCCACGCGTGAGTCCCGATGGCCGCTACCTGCTTTTCGCTCAGGCGGAATTCGGATGTTTCCACGTATGGCATGCTGACGCCGACATCTATATGATGGATCTGAAGACCATGCAAGTACAGAAAATGGATGCCGTGAACAGTCCCCGTTCGGAAAGTTATCCGACATGGTCGAGCAATGGCCGTTGGATAATGGTGGACTCTCGTCGCGATGATGGCAACTACACCCGTCCCTACATCGCATATTTTGACAAACAAGGCAAGGCACACAAGCCTTTTGCTGTGCCGCAGAAAGACCCCAATTTCTACACGTTCTTCCTGCGCTCATTCAACCGTCCAGAGTTCATGGTAGAACCTGTCACCATTACGCCACAGACATTTACCAAGAAAGCCAAAGAAGAGGCGGTCAAAGCAAAGTTCGTTCAATAAAAACATTTTGAAGAATCTCAAATACATCTATCTGTTCGCCTTCATCGCTGCAGCATTTCTGTTGTTGCCAGTGATGAATGGTGATTACCTGTACACCATCCAAGACAATAGTATCTTCATCAGCGGACACACGTTCATGATGGATACTGTCCAACACGCAGGTGGATGGATAACATGGGTGGCATGCTACCTCACTCAACTTTTCTACTATCCTTGGTTTGGCAGCACCATTCTCATCCTCCTTTGGGTCGCCATCTACTGGATCACCATCTGGATGTTTGGCATCAGCAATAAGTTCAGTTTCTTGGCTTTGATTGTGCCCTTGCTCTTGCTGTATCATCTGCTCGACTACGGCTATTGGATTTACTACGCCAAAGCTCCAGCCTTTCCCTTTGTGCCCACCCTCACGATTCTCTTCTGCCTGTTGTTCACATGGGGAATCCTGTTCCTCACCAGAAATCTCAAAATCAGTTGGAGATGGAAAGGTCTCCTCGCCCTTGGCCTGCTGGGCATCATCTTGGTCATCATCAATTGGCTATCTCCTTCAAGCCCTTGGCGTTTCAACTACAATTACAGGCACTCCATCATGACCACTCTGACCGACAAGAACTTTCGGCATGAGATGCGGATGTACCGTGCTTTAGACGAGTTCCGATTTGATGATGTGCTCAAGGAAATGCCTTCCGCCAACGAGAAAGCTCCCACCAACCTGATGGTCATGTACAAAAACATCGCCTTGATGCATACAGGACGGCTCACCGACATGTTCAAAACGAACAACTGTGGCATCAATCCCTTCAAAAATGATTCCTTGCCCTTTTACACCTCCCAGTTGGGAGCCCCGCTCATCTATTACCAGTTCGGGCAAATCAACTACGCCTACCGATGGGCTATGGAGAATGCTGTGGTGTATGGCCAAAGTTTCCGCAATCTCAAGATGATGGTACGATGCGCCATTTTCAATCAGGAGTTTGACGTGGCCATGAAATACATCGCTATGCTTAAAAGCAGCATCTATTATCGTGACTGGGCAAGAGAGCGTGAAGCATGGATGGCCAACAGCACCAACTTCATACAACACAAGGAGTTCCAAACCATCGCCCCACTCCTCGGTGAGGACATCAATATGCTCGACGAGGACGAAGGACACTGCGAGAAATACATCCTCGACCACTTCTCCGACCTTCGGCATGCCACCTCTCCACTGCTGGAAGACGTCATCATGTGCCTCTCACTTTGGACAGAAGACGGCTATGCATTCTGCATTCATTTCTACGATTACGTGCAGAACCACCCCAACCAACCCATACCGGAACTCTATCAGCAAGGTGCCCTCCTCTATGGCAACAACCCTGATGCACCTATCACCATCAGAAACTTCAAGTTCGACACCGTGGTTTCGGAGAAATACAATCGCTTTGCCGAAGACTACAACGAACTTTCCCAGCAAAAACTCGACACACAGGAGATGGCCAAGCGCATGAAACCCGCCTATGGCGACACCTACTGGTGGTACTACTATTTCTACACAGATTTCACGATTTACTAATTAGCTATATACCCAACACAACATGAAGAAACTTTTTGCTTTCGTACTGCTGGCCATTGCCACGCTGAGTCTCCATGCACAAGGCACCGTGCAAGACTACAAAAACGCCTTTGCCACCCGTGGCAAATACTCCAACAAGATGACCAACGGCAACATCCGAGTGCAGTCACCACACCACGTCAACCCTGCAGTGATGAACTACTCCACCTTCAACGGTGATAGCACCGTGTGGTATCAGGTGGATGTGAAGACGGGCGAGAAAAAACTTATCGGCAACCCCGAACATCCACGTCCACGCGAATGGCGAGGAGGCGACAATCATCACTGGATGGAAGTGCGCGACGAAAAAGACGGACGCGCTGAAAGCCCTGTGAACAAAGGGACCTTCATGATTCACAAAAACAACAACCTATACATTCAAACGAATGACAGTTTGACTCAACCTACACAAATAACATTCGATGGCGCCGACACCTGCTACTACTCCTCATGGGGACGCTGGTCGAAAGATGGCAAGTATTATGCCACCGTGCTCATCAAACCAGCACCCAAACACTATGTCACCTACACCCTCTCCTCTCCCACCGACCAAGTGCAACCCAAATATTCTCAACAGGAGTATGCCAAGCCAGGTGACTCGCTCAACTACCGTATCCCTGCCATTGTGGATGTAGAGGCAAAGAAGACCATCTATCCGAAGAGCACAGCGTTGTTCGCCTCGCAGTATCAGGTAACTGCACCCCAGTGGGACGAGAACGGACAGACCCTCACCTTCGAATTTAATGAACGCGGACACAAAACGTATCGTGTGTTGGAGATGAACTTGCAGGGCGATATCAAGACCCTCATTGAGGAGAAGAACGATAAATATGTGGCCTACTCGCGCAACTACCGCAGAGACCTCGACAGCGAGCACATCCTTTGGAAGAGCGACCGCGACGGACATGCACATCTTTATATATATAACCGAAAGAACGGTAAACTGACCCAGGTGACCAAGGGTAACTACTGGGTGCGCGGTGTGCAGCATGCCGAGATTGACGAGAAAGGAAATGGTTACATTCTCTTCTCTGCCAACGGGATGAACTGCAAGAACATGGGTGTGGTGGCATCCAGCCTTGATGGAAAGATTGCAGAGGAAGATCCCTACAACATTCACTACTACCGCATTGACCTCAACGGCAAGAACCTCATCCACCTCACACCCGAACGAGGCAATCACAGCGTCACCTTCAATGGTAACCACACCGCCTTCATCGACACCTATTCATCTGTTGACCAAGCCCCTGTAACCGTGCTCCGTTCTGCCACCGACGGTAAACTCATCACCACCCTTGAAACAGCCGACATCAGCCGATTGGAAACAGAAGGATGGAAGGCGCCCGAGGTGTTCGTCGCACCCGGACGTGATGGAAAGACCGACATGTGGGGACTCATTCGTCGTCCGCGCAACTTCGACCCCAACAAGAAGTATCCTGTCATTGAGTACATCTATTCAGGTCCTGGCGACCAGTACGTGCCCAAATCGTTCACACCGTGGATATGGACACTCGACGACCTCACCGAACTGGGCTTCATCGTCGTGCAACTCGATGGCATGACCACCTCTTTCCGCAACCTCGACTTCGAGCAAGTATGCTACAAGAACCTCAAGGACGCAGGCTTCCCCGACCGCATCGAATGGATTAAGGCGGCAGCCAAGAAATACCCCTACATGGACATCGACCGCATGGGTATCTATGGCTGTTCAGCAGGTGGACAGGAAGCCCTCACCGCCCTCCTCTTCCACGGCGACTTCTACAAAGCAGCCTATGCTGCCTGTGGATGCCACGACAACCGCATGGACAAAATCTGGTGGAACGAGCAGTGGATGGGCTACCCCATCGACCAGAGTTACATTGAGAGTTCCAATGTCGAGAACGCCAAGAACCTGCAAGGAAAACTCATGCTCCTCGTCGGCGAGATGGATGACAACGTTGACCCCTCCTCTTCCTATCAGGTGGTCAATGCCCTCATCAAAGCCAACAAGGACTTTGAGTTCATACTTCTCCCCGGTGCTCGTCACACCATGGGCGACTCTTACGGAGAGCACAAACGCTACGACTTCTTCGTGAAGAACCTGCTGGGTGTGGAACCACCTGCATGGTCAACCGTAAAGTGAACCATTCGGTAAATAACAACAGATAGGCAGAGACATGAATCTCTGCCTATTTTTTATTCTTTAAGAATATTTAACGCACCATCCTGTCACATTCCGCCCTATCAATACGTATATATTATATAGAGGCAAAAACTTGATAAAATCATGAAAAAACTATTTTCGATTGCGATGCTGGTGCTGGCATGTGTGGCGGCACAAGCACAAAAGAAGGTGGTGTGGGAAAACCCATCAGCCTTTATGGGAAATTACAGTTCAAAGTTTAAAATCAATCGGGTGGAACTGAAGGAGACGGAGATGGTGATGCACATCAGTGCGCACTATCCACCTCACAATTGGATTCGCTTTGACAAGAATTCATACGTGAAGACACCCGACGGCAAGAAATACGGCATCACAAGTGGCGTGAAGACCAACGAGACGGAGGCTGACCTGCAACTCGACTCGCTCTTCTGGATACCTGAGAGTGGAACGGCGAATCTGGCGCTGCACTTCAATCCCCTACCCTCAGACACGAAGCAATTTGACTTCACGGAGGGTGACTACAAGGAGGCATTCCGGTTCTGGAACATCTGCGACGCAAAGACAACGAAAAAGTTGCCGTTGCCTGCTGAATGGCAGAACGTGCAGTATGCCAAGGACGAGACGCTGCCTGTAGCCAAAATCAACAAGGGTGTGGCGACCATCAAGGTGAAGATGCTGGGCTACCGACCTGATATGGACATGGAGTTTTGGGTCAGCAGATTCGTTCCACTGGGCAAGACGGACTATTTCGAGAAGGTGGTTCCCTTTGCAGAGGACGGCACTGTGACGATGGAGGTTCCCTTATGGTTGGCGCGTGAGGTGATGATTGGCGTGAATGGCATGGCTCGTGCGTACATCGTCATTGCCCCAGGACAGGAGACGTCCATCTTGATGAACGCCGTCAACGGTGAAAAGCCCATACTCGCCTTCAAGGGTTACCTCGCCAAGACCAACATGGACTTGGTGACAGAGCAGTTGAAGAACGATGAAACAGAACAGAAAGAACAACTCTACGAGGGCATCAGCAAGTGCACCACGCCAGAGGAACGGCTTGACTTTGTGAACAACAACCTCAAGAAGCGTGTGGCATATGCCAAGTCGTCGAAATACACCACGGCTGTCAAAGACTTGCTCTGCATGGAAGCAGAGGCTGAGCACTTGCATTGGCTCACCAGTTTTGCGAATGAATACACCACGCTGCAACTGATACTGGGCAAGGTGAGAGTGACGAACAATGCTGAAATCGACAGCCTCTACAAAGCCAATGAAAAGAACATCACCTTCCCTGAAACGAAGATGGAATATGCCTTCCAATACATGAACGAGCCAGGTTCCCCATGCAGCAAGGAATTCTGGAATATGCCTCTGTACTTCCTCGACAAGACGGCGGCAGAGAAGAACCCCTACAACTGTGACCTGCAACGAGTGCCTTACGCCCTTGAAGGCAATGAGGAGGCACTCAAAGCCTTGGGCGAGGTGAAGAGCGATGACTGCAAGCAGGTGGTTCGGGAGTATGAAGAGGAACAGGAGGAATTGAAACGTCAACTCAACGACCTGTCCAAACAGATGGAGGCACAAAGCCCCGATGGTGTCTTCTACAAAAAATACGATGATGTGGCGCCTGAGAACATCCTGCAAACCATCCTCGACCTGTATAAGGGCAAGGCTGTGCTCATCGACATCTGGGCCACATGGTGTGGACCCTGCCGTGCTGGCCACAAGGTGATGGAGCCGTTGAAGAAGGAACTGCAGGGCAAGAACATCCAGTTTGTCTATATCACTTCTGAGACTTCGCCGTTGGACAAATGGCAGGAGATGATTGGTGAAATTGATGGTTCCCACTTCTATCTGACGAGAGAACAGTATCAGTACCTCCTCAGTCACTATGAATCGGATGGCATCCCTACCTACGCTCTTTACGATGCACAAGGACAGCAGACGTACAAGCAAATCGGTTTCTCGGGCGTGGATGCGTTCAAGAAAGAAATAGAGAAGGTCTTGAAATAGAGATAGAAGCAACGAAAAGATAAAAGGTCTGGGTCACACCATCATCATGGATGTAACCCAGACCTTTTCGTTCGCATAGAGCCATTGAAGGGACAGGTTTCCACGAACTTTGAAAAAACATGAGAGCAGGCGATTAACATGTGGCAAAAAGTCCGTACCTTTGCAGCCGAAAACGAGGAACAAAGCAATGGAACAAGACAACAGAACCAAAGAATTGGGGACGAAGCCGATTGGCGAGTTGCTGATGAAATATGCCGTGCCAGCGGTAGTGGCGATGACAGCATCATCGCTATACAATATGGTGGACCGCATGTTCATCGGACACATCCCCGAGGTGGGTACGCTCTCCCTTGGTGGCTTGGCGGTCACCTTCCCCATCATGAACCTGAGTGCCGCATTTGGTGCGATGGTGGGTGTGGGCAGTTCGACGATGATATCCATCAAGTTAGGACAGAAAGACTACACAACTGCAGAGCGGGTGTTGGGTAATCTCGTATCGCTCAACGTCATCATCGGTGTGCTGGTGGGTGTGCTTGGACTCCTCTTCATCGATCCACTCCTGTTGTTCTTCGGAGCATCTGAAAAAACGTTACAATATGCCCACGACTACATGTTCATCATTCTGTTGGGCAATGTGGTGACACACCTCTACCTCGGTCTTAACGCAGCCTTGCGAAGCACGGGGCATCCGCACGTGGCCATGTCGGCAACGATTGCCACAGTGGTCATCAATGCCATTCTCGACCCGCTCTTCATCTTCACATTCAATTTGGGCATCAAAGGAGCAGCCTACGCCACTGTCCTTGCACAGATTGTGGCACTCATCTACATCGTGTCCATTCTGTCTAACAAGAGAGATGTGATTCACTTACATTCAGGTATTTACGGACTAAAAAAACGCATCGTGAAGAGCATCCTTTCGATTGGCATGTCTCCTTTCGCCATGCAGTTATGCGCCTGTCTGGTGGTCATTCTCATCAACAAGGGACTCACCAAACATGGAGGTGACTTGGCCATTGCGGCATACGGCATCATCAACAGTGCCACGTTCCTCGCCATCATGATAGTGTTAGGCATCTGTCAGGGCATGCAACCCATTGCGGGCTTCAACTTCGGAGCGCAACTGCCGGAACGTGTGGACGAGGTGCTCAGAAAAGCCATCTGGATGGCCACCATCGTGATGATTGTCGATTTCGTGCTGTGCGTCTTCTTCCCTCAGTATATTGTGATGCTCTTCACCGACGACCCCGAACTCTCGGCATTGGCAGCCCGAGGCATGCGCATCATCTGCTGCCTCTCGCCTATCGTGGGCTTCCAGATTGTGACGGGCAACTTCTTCCAGAGCATCGGTATGGCCAAGCGGAGCATCTTCATGTCCGTGAGCCGCCAGTTGGTGTTCCTCGTGCCGTTCCTCCTGATATTCCCCGAACTCTGGGGAACCGATGGCGTGTGGGTCAGCATCACCGCTGCCGATGGCGTGGCAGCCATCACCGCTGCTTTCCTGCTCTGGCACTTCTATCGCAACAAAGCCAATATTCATGCACCACGCACCCGAATGGGTAGCACCCTGAAACGTGTGTTCTTCCATAACCGAGTGACACCATAATGCGCTATTTTATATACCTTTCCTACGACGGGGCACGCTATCACGGCTGGCAGATTCAACCCAACGGCATCAGCGTGCAGGAGGTGCTGAACAAGGCACTCTCCACCCTGCTGCGTGAACCCATCGAAGTGACTGGTGCTGGACGGACCGATGCTGGGGTGAACGCCTCTCTCATGGTCGCGCACTTCGACACCAAAGACCCTCTCAATTCGCCCAGCGCGTGGGCTGGTCGCTTGAACAGATTCGTGCCTGCCGACATCGCCATCCACAAAATCATTCCTGTAGCATCCGATGCCCATGCCCGTTTCTCCGCCACCTCACGCACGTACCATTATTATATCATCACGGAGAAGTCGCCTTTCGAGCCGTATGCCTATCGCTACCCTCTTCCGCTCGACTTCGACAAGATGAACGAGGCGGCACAGACGCTCTTCGACTACATCGACTTCACCTCTTTTTCCAAACTCCACACAGACGTGAAGACAAACAACTGCCGCATCATGTATGCCAAATGGGAACAAGTTTCACCCATCAAGTGGCAGTTCACCATCACCGCCGACCGTTTCCTCCGCAACATGGTACGCGCCATCGTCGGCACCCTCCTCGATGTGGGTCGCGGTGTGCTGACCATCGAGCAGTTCCGTGAAATCATCGAGAAGAAAGACCGTTGCTCCGCAGGCACCTCTGTCCCTGGCAATGCGCTCTTCCTCGCCGACATCACCTACCCTGACAATCTTTTCAACCTATAAGTCCAATCATAAATTGCAAATCGTTAAATAGTAAATGGTCTTATGTGGTTAATCCTTGCATTCCTTTCCGCCTTCCTCCTCGGCTTCTACGATGTCTTCAAAAAGAAGTCATTGAAGGGTAACGCGGTCATTCCAGTGCTGCTGCTCAACACCCTATTCTCGTCGCTGATCTTCCTTCCATTCATCATCCTGTCGGCACAGGGACACATCAGTGAGGACAGCCTCTTCTACACCCACCAGTACGGTTGGGCAGAGCATAAATACATCCTGCTGAAATCGTGCATCGTACTTGCCAGCTGGCTCTTCGCCTACTTCGGCTTGAAGCACCTGCCCATCACCATCGTGGGACCCATCAACGCCACACGTCCCGTGATGGTGCTCATTGGCGCCTTGACCTTCTTTTCCGAGCGGTTGAATGTATGGCAATGGATCGGTGTCATCATCGCCATGATAGGACTCTACATGCTCTCGCGCTCGAGCAGAAAAGAAGGCATTGACTTCAAGCACAACAAGTGGATTGTCTTCGTGGTGCTCGCCAATGTGCTCGGCGCCATCTCTGGGCTCTACGACAAGTTCCTCATGGCATCGCCCGAAAATGGCGGTGTTGGACTTGACAAACTCGCCGTGCAGTCGTGGTACAACATCTATCAGTTCTTCATGATGCTCACCATGCTCTTCCTCCTGTGGTGGCCCACCCACAAGAAGACCACCCCATTCCATTGGGACTGGTGCATCATCCTCATCAGCGTATTCCTCTCCGCTGCCGACTTCGCCTACTTCTATGCCCTTGGGCTCGATGGTGCCATGATATCCATCGTCTCCATGGTACGTCGCGGCAGTGTCGTCGTCAGTTTCCTCTTTGGTGCGATGGTCTTCCACGAGAAGAACCTCAAGTCAAAAGTCATCGACCTGCTGCTCGTCCTCCTCTCCATGCTCTTCCTGTTTATAGGCAGTCACAACTGAAAAGAATTAAGTATACTTTTCAGTTTGACTGGGGATGGAAGTAGGTTTGTGACGCACCAAGGAACGAAGGTGTGCCACATACCAAACGGACATCGGAGGAATTCACAACTGAAAAGAATTAAGTATACTTTTCAGTTTGACGGAAGTTCTTACACTGAGTCAGTGGAAGTGCCTTTTCTTTACTGATGGAAATACAACAAAAACGGTATATCTGTCAGAACAGTATCTTCCAGGTGGAGCTGATGCTGTAGCGGTTTTTCATGTAGGGGGAGAAGGTGTGGTAATAATCAGCGATGATACCCCATGCATAGTTGTCGGTGTCGAGACATTCGTAGGAGACACCCAGGCCACACTCGAACTTGGTTTCGTTGGGAATGGTGTAGGACTTGATGCCGTCGGTGAGAGTGACGCCGTCCATGATACGTGTACCAGCAAACACACGTGCGCCAACACGCTGACTTAGGGAGACAGGAGTGCTGAATTTCACACCTGCATCGAGGTGGTAGATGTCGAGGTTGTCGCCTGTGAAACGATGGTCTTGACCATATACTTTCATTTGGCAATCGACGGCACGCGCCATCAGTTCCAACGAGAAATGAGGGGATGTGTGCCACGAGAGGTCGGCACCCACCGCGATGGAGGCGCCTGTCTTCAGCATGGCATCGTCGAACTTCACCTTGCGGTTGCCGATTTCTGTGCCTGCCACAAATGAAAAAACCGTTGGGAAGGCATTGAACTTCATCAAACGCACGACATCCTTCCTCCGCACTTCGGGCTTGTTGATGGCATCGGCACCGAAAATCTTGTCGGTGAGAAAATAAGCCAGATTGGTGCTCACCATACCGATGCCGGCTCCCATGTAGAGGTCGTTCATATAATGTTTGTTGTGCTTGATGCGAAGCAGTTGGGTAGCAGTAGCGGTGGTGTAGCCTCCCACACTAATCCAGGGAGAGATGTAGCCATACTCGCGACTCAGCACGCTGGCTGACACAAAGGCGAAGGTGACATGACCAGATGGGAAGGAACGTTTATCGCTTCGGTCGGGGCGATATTCCTGCACCGTGTTCTTCAGCAATTCGGAAGTTCCGAACGAGATGGCCAGCGCCATCGCGTTGGCTGTCAGCATACGTTCCGTCTTCGAACGGCTCTTCACACCAGCGGCTTTCATCACCCAGTTGGCCACCAACGGAGCACCCGCCACACCATAGTCGGGCCAGTTGCATCTGTCGCCCTTACGCTCGAACTGGGCAGGATGCCTCACAAAATTGCGGTCGGTCCATGTGAGCAACAGACCACGTGCCAATGGCAATGCGCCATCGATACCAAACGACATCTCTTTCTTCAGTCTTGTCTCTTCAAACTTCCGGATGGCTTCTTCCACCTGCTGCTGCCTACGCATCCGCTCATCTGCCTGCATGATAGAATCTATCTGCGCCAGATAGGCAGAATCGAGTTGGGCCGACTGAGCATACAGAGTCACCGACACGAAAGAGAACGCACAAAAAAGTGAGAGAAATAGACGTCGCATGGAAACAAAAGGGCGCAACTATAGGCAGAAACCTATAGTTGCGCTTATCAAGTTGATTAAAACAGTTGCAAATTACTGAGCGAGCTTGCCATCAGAACCAAGAACGTTCACAATCTTGTGGATGTACATCTTCTTCATGTTGTCGCGAGCTGGCTTCAGGTACTGACGTGGGTCAAAGTCACCAGGATGCTCAGCGAGGTGCTTGCGCACAGCAGCAGTCATGGCCAGACGAGAGTCGGAGTCGATGTTGATCTTGCAGACAGCAGACTTGGCAGCCTTGCGGAGCTGCTCCTCTGGAATACCGATGGCGGCTTCGAGCTTACCGCCGTACTTGTTGATAGTCTCAACCTCTTCCATAGGAACAGAAGAAGAACCGTGGAGCACGATTGGGAAGCCAG